>Ga0209737_10000990_pt1 | contig 21410 bp, 12 predicted proteins | sample TergutCu122P3_FD_187284 | JGI IMG/M metagenome (GOLD analysis project Ga0209737, IMG submission 187284) | Cubitermes ugandensis P3 segment gut microbial communities from Kakamega Forest, Kenya - Cu122 P3 (SPAdes) (version 2) | ecosystem: Host-associated > Arthropoda: Insects > Digestive system...
TACTCCTTAGACAAGCCATTGGAATGTCTATTAGTTCATTAAACCACCTTTCTCTAAGTGTTATTTGTTCAGGCTGTCTTCTGTTACTTTCAGAAATATGCATTCTCTGTCCGTGTAAATCAAAGACTTCCACCTTAATGTAATCTGCAATGCTTTCTCGTGTATCAATGGTAACTATTCTATCGGCATAATTGATATTGTATTCCAATTTGTTAGTCCCATATCGTCTTTGTAAAATGGGCCTATCAAAATCATATAACTTAACGTCTAGTCGAATATGCAAATAACCGTTTTCACATGTTATAGTTCTACGTTGATCATCATCTTCCCATTCGTTTGGCAGGTCAGTTCTTATTACAGTACAAAATCTAACACCGCTGGTCATTGTGCCAGCATCGTCCCTTTGTACTCTGATTTCAAGCGGTGCAATAATAAATGATGTATTTACAACAATATCACCATCCTCATTGCGATAATTTTCATTTCTATATATATCTGGACCATACTCAAAGCTAAAATTTGGTACAGCAATGCGATCATGACTTGGAATACCATCTGTAAATCTCATTAATGGTATCCTAGGTCCTTCTACAACATAGTGAACTACATTCACCCAGCCGGGCTGACCATTCCATGTAGAATCAGGTGCGTCAAGAGACATTCTATGCTCTCTGACTGGGCTATTCCGTGATATAGATACATTCGGTATGGGTTCTATTCTAAATTCTTCTCTAGCCCTAAAAGGCTCTAGCCCTCTAATTTTTCTAGAAGTATCTTCTATCCATTCCTCTCCAGATTCTTCGTCTACAATACGTCGAGTCCTTGGCTCCCACAATTCAGCAAGATATTCGCCAGGAGGCATATATGGTAGATTGTCAATTACTACACTTTCTGTCTCTGTACTTGTATCAACACACCTATGATAAACATACGCACCCGTACGGTCATAAATGACTAAAAGATTTCTAGCCTCTGCTTCACATACGTCAACAAAATAAGTTCTTAATTCTAGTGCATTCATTATTTATCCTTTTCAATAGTCACATAAGTCGGTTCAATATCATATCTAGTATCAACCAATATATCTTGTCCATCGGTGGCACCGAAGGCTACAAAATAAAATGGTAACAATTCAGTATCTGGATGCATTTGATGTAATTCGTATGCATTAATATTATGATCTCTACCTCTAAAAAACAACTTAAATATTCCTGTGTCTTCCTGTGTAGCTAGTTCTGGAATGGATTGTCCTGTTATTGGATCACGAACAGTACGTGTTGCTGGTGTCATATCTATTCCAAAGATAGAACTACCAAATGCTGCATTTTCTCGTGTATTTCTCCATGATTTAGGTAGTAGTTTTCTGATATTGTCATTCCATGGCTCTACCATCCATCTCATAGCAGTTGCCTGTTCTATCTCAGCAACTTCTCTATATGTTTGAAAATCATTTCTTCTTAAATCTAATGGTGATTCTAATGGTAGTATAGCATAATTATTTGGCGTATATATATCAAAATTCCTAACTACCACTGGAGTACCGTCTGGTCTTATTCTGTCTAGATGTTTTACAGTTCTAATACCATCTAAAAATATAGGACTAAATGGCTTTTTGAGTGTATTTATATGATTATGAATTGATATAGGCATCACGGATGTACCCAAATCAAAATGCTCAGATATGTCTTGAGTTCTACCTCGTGATCTGAATATCTGAATAATCCTCATCATGGTTAGTATATCCCATGAAAATGGCTGATATCTTTTATTAGCGTTCTTAACTGCATCTTGTATGTGTCGTGGCAATGATATACTAAATCTTCCATCCACGTCAGGAACTAACGGATCATTAGGCACATATAGCGAAAATGCTGTAGCCCTTGATCTCACATTAGTAATATGCCCAGGAAACAATGATGTGTAAAGTGTAGCAACTTCCCTGCCTTCCAATATATGGAATGTTTTCCATACTGGATTACCTTCTTCGTCTATATCATTCTCTTCGTCTTCTGGTATTTGATAAGCTAGAGAAATACGAACTGTTGGCAACTCTCTATACCATCTACCAAAAGTTGGTGGTGCAGGTTGTGTTGGCCATTCTAATATATCATCTAGCGGCACTTCATCCATGTAACAATGTATATTTCCTGGTATTAAATGCGAATACGAATCAGATATATTGCCTAAAGCAGTAATATCTAAATCTTCCATATCATCTTCTTCACGAGAGGATTTAGCAGATATAGTCCATTCTCCTGTTATAGGCGCATATGTCATCTCTAAATCACTTAATACACCTCCCCTATTACCAGTAAATACAAGGTCATCTGGAGCACTAAATATCATACGTGTATCTTCCACAATCGAACCCGCATGATGTTCGCCAGGCTCTGTGTCCATAATGATATTGAATACTTCATTAAAATGTCTATCATATAATGAAATTACGACAGACCATATTGTATTGAATCCACTGCCGACATTTCCAATTGTTCCAACAGGATTTATTAATACATGAAAACCTGCACTAGCTACAGTAGATGTTAGTGGTAATACCAGCCACCTATTGTTGCACCAATCAATGCTAAAAGCATCTTCTGCAAAAATAACAACTGAAAATGGATTCCTATCAATCGTACCGTCTTCCAATATAATATTATCTCGTCCTCTCTGTCCATGTCTATTCTGCCCAGCAGTCCATATTTCATATAACCCATCTGATAGAAAACCACTAAACATATATCCTGCACATATAGTATGAGCAGAAAATCCTGTATTACCTAAATTATGCGTATCAAACCCCGGACTGATAGCAGTTATGTTGTCTCTGATGTTACCACTATTTGTATTGCCACGCAATAGTACACCATGATGCGGTTCGTTCCAGAGGTTATTTTCTCCAATACCAGCACTCCATATAACACCAGTCATATCTGTATATAATATGTGCCACTGCCCTAATTGTACATCTCGAACTCTAACAATCACATCAGTAGTCGGATGTCTGTTAACACTGAGATTCAATCTATTAATGTTACCACTGGGCTTTAATACTCCCAATTGACAAAAATAGTTTGCCCCTGCTGTCCACAATGCATTGTCAATAGCGATAAACGCTGTATTGCCCCAGCCAGTTCTGACAGTTCTGAACCTGTCTCTGTGTTCGGTCAATTCAATTAAAGAAGTATTGTAGAAATTCTCGGTTATGCGCCCAAGTTGACCGTAATGGTTCGTTCCAGTAGTCCACACCTGACCGGGCAATTTTTCCCGCCAATGTCGTATTTCAGGCATATCGCCACAGGTACAAACGTTATACTGTTGACTTTTTCTACAGTAAAAACCACTTGGACACCTTTCGTTGCCACAAGTTCTTGTGTTTTCTGATCTATCTTCATAGCGAGATGTAATCAGTACAGTATGATAGAACTTGTTTGATATATCATATGGACATGTTTGTCTGTTGGCTGGCTTACCACTATATTCTACAACTGGTACACCCACTGCATTTAATTTAATTTCAATGTCTAAATAGTAGAATGTGTTGTAAAACGTACTAGGTCGTGCATTAACAAATGTATAATGTAGAACCGGAAGATTGTGGCTGGATTGATTTCTGATAAACACTTCAAATGATCCATCAGGTTCTCCATTTTCATTTTCAAATATAAAACTACTATTTAATGTACCATTTTGCACCAATATAACTGGAGCATCTGATTCCATCCAAAACCTTGGTTCTCCTGCAAATGACCTACTAATAATCAACTCTCCATTAGCTCCTGTTTGGTCAATATTGGATATTTTCCCCCGAATCCTAATATCAAATATGACTTCGGCATCTGGATCTTCACTAGATGCTGGTAATATTAAATCGACAACTAGGTTTTCTATTTCTGACAGTTCTCTTTCTGGTAGTTGAACCCATGCAGGAATTCCCGAACCAACAAAACCTCTACATAACTCACCAAACTCATTTCTACCACCATTAAATAATTCAGTTGTTCTAGTTGGTATTCTGTTTTCTTCGATACCTTCCTCCGATCCCGTCTCGTATATTAAGTGTGTATGATGTTCTCCACATTCTACCTTAATACATCTTGCATAAGCACGATCAGGTGGTATAAACCTAGTAAGAAAATTAGGTCCAGGATTAGCTTCTACAAGCAACTCGCCCCAGTTGTTTCGTCCGCATAAATACACATCTCTATTTTTAGTTTCTCTATTTTCAACAATAATGGCAGTATGTGCCTCTCCGCACGACACTCCTACTACCTCCCAGGAATCATATGGAAATCCAGGATGTACCACTTTATTAAAGAAATTAAATCTAATTTGTTCTAATCTTTCATTACGTGCTAATATCCAAGCTTCTCGTCTTAGAGCAAACGCAGCTACTGATTCACCTTGATTGGGCTGTAATGGCTCAGGACTCAACGGTGGATGCTGTCTTCCTAATTGACCAAACGAATTATCACCTGCTGACCATAGTTCACCATTAATAACTACACATACATGATTTTTACCTGCTGCCATTAAAAACGCATCGGGATCAGTTTCAGGCGGGTCTGGTGGATAACATAATTCAGTATCAGCGTCATAATACCAAGGGGCTGGCCATAGTGGACAATGCGGTCCAGTATCTACTGGTTCTGTTTCTCTAGATGTAAATTTATAATAAAACTTTGGCCACTTCAGCATAACATTGCCATATTTACCTCTGTCCATTAGAGAATTAGCATTTGGCCTATGCGTACCATCAGGAGATAATGGCAATCGTGTTGGCAAGGATCGTCTCAACAAAGTATATTCTTCAGTACCATCGTGGCTTAACCTAACAGCATCTCTGTTTGGTCTGAATTGTTGGAAAAACCTTTCATTTAGCACAGCAGCTATTTTTGCTTCCGGTGTATCATATTCTTCTTCTATGTAAGCTAAGGCATCTTTGAAAGTATATCTGTCATCCCCTTGTTTTGAGAAGTCTATTTCTATTGTAAAAATTCTATCTGTTTCGCATTTGACGTGAATCTTATCCCAAAAGTCCTCAACAAATTGGCCACCTTCGTTGTATAATTGGAAGTATAACCAATAAGTACCTTTAGGCAATACTAATCCTGTTGTCCACGGAAATAAATGTCTGGGTCTAACTTCTTCAGCGTTTTCATTAAATTCCAAATCATCTTCTTCAAAACCAGTATCTATCCACGCATTGTGAGCATATACAGTAACGAACATGCTACCATATGGTGACGGTAATACTGGAGGATTGGTGCAATCTTCTGTCGGCATTTTTTAGTCTGTTGATTCTGTGTGAATTATACCCCAATGCCTTGAAATATCAAAGCATATTTCATTGTCGTTCACATGCCCTTCTCTTGGCTGTACAATGCTGGACATATTAAATACAAATGTTGGACTTAAGCCGCCAGCAAGTGTGAATTCTATTCTGTTGCCACCAGTGTGCAGGAAGGTAAATTCATTAAATGGAACTATAGGAATGTTTGTATTAGCTGTTAATTGATAATTATTAAAATCACTACCTGGCGATAATGGCAAATCCAGCGGATTATTGATACATATGATTCCCTTTGGAAATCCCGGCAATACTCTTAAATCTCCTCTACAATATTGATATCGTACATTCGGATCTTGTCTATCCGGCCAATAGTCAAATTGTAATGCTCTTCTTAAACCACCATCTACTCGTCTAACTATATATCGTAAATCCAATCTGCTTCGTGATTTTAGTAAAAATCTTCTGGACAATACAGCAGTATTACCTCTAACAATTGTACCATCTTGTAATTCTTCCCATCGACCACAACTATGTGCTGTTGATAATAATACTGGTATACCAGCAGTAGTATCTAATGCATACTCCCTAAACCAATTAGTCATTGGAGGATCATTGTATGTAAATAACGCCGTTCCATTAGCAGGATGTGACCCGGTTATATCTGGATAATCTTGTCCATGATACCAATTAATTCTGACAGGTCTATTGATTGTATTACCTCCTTGACCTGATGTGCTATAAGTAGCACGCACTGGACCAAATATAACGGGACTGGTATTTGACCAAACATTATTAGTACCAATAGAATCAAAATTTACACTTGTAAATTGTGGTGCTGTGCACTGTAATGTAATAGTACGTATTACACCGGCTATACATTCTTCTCCATCTTCTGGTAATGAAATGGCTTCCAAAGTTATAGTATGTGTCCCAAATCTTTTATATTGTTTCTGAATAGTATTGGCAGTCTGTATTAAGTTATCATAAACTTCTATACATCTCTCTTCTCCGTCTATTTCAATAATATTGTTACAATTTTCAATATCTTCTGCAAGTCCCCAGTCTATCCTAACAAAATTCTCAGTCCCTGGTAACATGTTGGCTTCATCAACTGACACGTTCCATCTAGCTATGACACCAAGATTGCCATTGTTGGTTGATGCAGGAGTAATGAAAAACGAATTGACAATTGGCGGTTCATTGCAAACAAATACTGTTTTTTCAGCTTCTACTTCACCACATACATTTTCTACTTTAATCTTAACTACATGAATATTACCATCCTCATTTGCAAATGATGGGCTTATTCTATTTATTGCTATGTGATATTCTGTACCTACAGCGGTAACAGTATTAGTGATTGTTGGATTATTAATTATTTCCCATTCGTCACCTAAGCCCCAATCTACTGATATAGTCAGGTCTTCGTCTGTCCAACTATCTGCCGATGCTATAATACGAATCTTATCATCGTCGACAATAGAAGTTGTAAATGAAGTAATTACTGGTTCAAGACAATCTACTGTAACTTCACGTTCAACTATAGAATCACCACATATACCAATAGCTACTAATCTAATTGTATACACTCCTTCATCAGCATATCTATGACTGACTTGTCTAGTAGCCATAGACTGCAATCCATGAAAATTCTCTTCTTGACCATCACCCCAGACTACTCGTAAACCTGGTATGCTTGCTCCATTTCTAACATCAAACCAAACTACAACATCCTTACCACGATAATCCACTCTAACATTCTCAATAGATGGTGGGCCACCAAAATACATCGGAGATTCTCCTGGCACTAACGATTGTGTTATCTGGATAGGAGTTGCCGGAACATCTTTGATTTGCTGCTCTACATCTTCACGTTCACTATTAGCAGTATTAAACTGTCCTATCAATCCATTAATAATTCCCTGACGTGTACTGACATCAAGTGTTAAAATACCAATTTGCTCAAATACACCCTGACCATAAGCAGATGCTCGTTCTTCATCACTCATGTTGTCCCATTCTTCTTGTAATGATAGTAGTAACGATTGAATAGGATCTAATTCTGTTTGTAGAGTAAGTATTTGTGTATTTAGTCCACCTATAATGGTACGAAGTACACTCCATCGATCAAGTAGTATAGCCATAGCCGCCTGATCTTGTGGTCCATCCTGGTTTCTAATCCGCAATGTAACAGTTCTAGGTACACAGCTTGTATATGTGTGTTCCAAAGTTCCAGTTAGAGCCTCAACTTCGTCAGTTATCCAATTATCTGGGTTATTCGGATCTGAGTCTCCCCAGTGTAGCCAATATTGTATTGGCAATCTTGTACTGCCAGGATGTACTATCCATGTAGCTCTTACATTGAGACTGCCTTTTGGTATAACTTCCAATATTAATTCTATAGAATCTGGTGCTCGTTTTTCACTTACATGAATATATTGCACAACCGGGAATGACGATACGGATAATGGCAACTCACATGTACCGCTATCTCCACTGGCTGCTCGAACTATAACATCGTATAATTGACCATCATCTTCTGGTGTATAGGTATGAACGCTTTTATATGATCGTCTTGTTTTAGTTCCAATAGTAGTAGATTGAGATGGTAGCCATGTGGCAGGAAAACCTGGTCTTTCACTGCCCATCCAGTGAACTGTTGGACCTTGTGATCCTCCTGCCACGTCAGTAATTGGTATATGACCAGTAACAGTAAAAGTAGCCTCATAAGTCATGGGCTTAGTAAAATCTTCTGTTACAATAAAGTGCTCAATAAATGGATTGGCATGAATGTGTGGTCTAACAAACCAAAATTCTTCTGAAGGATTGAATGTACCATCTTCTGTATAGTTGTCCAGATTCCATGCCTTCATTCTAATCCTCTTAATATTCTGATTAACAGTCCACCAACTGTTAGCATCATTGAATGGTAAGTTATATTTGTGTGTAACAGACCTTACATTTCTTTCATCCCAGTCATACCCAGGAATTGACACATCAAGTTCACCAATAGTTCTCCATTGGTCAATTGTTCCATCATTCCAGTCTATTTCGTAAAATATAGGTCGTCTTACCTTTCCTTGTATTCTCCATGAAGCAGTAAAAATATCACGTTCACATTCATCACCCTGTCTAATTCGTAATAATCCTGTCCTAACTGGTCGTCCTACAATAGCTACTGGTTCAGTTAATGTTGCTTGACTCTCACAGCAGCCATCATTTTCTTCATTAGGTATTCTAACAGTAACATTATACAATCCAGCCTTGGCATATGTATGTCGCCTTCTGTTTTGATATCCAGTAATTTCTTGAATAGTTCCATCGCCCCAGTTTATTTCTGCTTTAGTGTCTCGAAATTCTTCCGACCCAATTAAATATATAAATATTTCTATTTTATACGGATTAGTTGGATGATAAGCTACATCAATAAACTTAACTTCTGGACATGTACTAGGATAATTTCCACCATAATTTGTGGATTTCATATAAAATACACCAGTTTCAGGACAATCAGCAAGAACTTCTTTAGCCATTATATCCTTTTTGTTATTCTGATCTGGCACGCTGTATATTTTCCACCTACTATCCAAAAAACTACACGAAGCCCTGCGTGGACTACACAGAAATCGTGGGTCTGTAGCCCATTCAAAATCATAGTCCGGGAACATAAACATCTGCCATAGCCTGACAAATATAGTTCTTCTAGCCACCTCAAATACTGGAGAATCAGCATTTTGTTGATAGTAAGCAACAACTTCTATTTCTTTTAGTGTAGTTGAGTCGGTTATGAATATTTCATCTTCACCATTATATAATAAATAAGCTCTTGGAAACTCTCCATCGCTTCTACCGTTCCACAACCTCGTTTGTGCTCTGTATGGACGCTCAGAATCCCACCAAATCTGAGAAAATCTGACATCATCCAGGGTTGGCACCATCCTGGTTCTAGTGGTTATGTCCATGCCAACTCCGGCTGCCACAGCATCTTCCATTGCTTGTTCCAGAAGTAAAGAATTACCCACCCCGGCAGACGCTAGAGTTTCTTGCCCGTTGTTTATAAACGAGGACAATATAGAATTGCCAATATTACTGGAATTTCGAGCTAAAATAGGCATGCTACTAGGTATTAGTCCGTCCAACAACGGCATTGAGGGGTACAGCTATATCTGTTGGTTGTCCATTTTCATCATATTCTACTGCCGTCCACTCTCCAGTAGCCATATCAAAGTGTCCTTCTGCAATAAATGTCTCTCTGCCGACTGGCACTGCATCCCCTCGTACAGAAAAAGTTATATCAAACCAGCGATTTCTTCCATCACAAAATCCATTAATTATCGTACCACGAACAGTTATATGTCCAGTAACACTCGAAATTAATACGTTTCCTTGCACTTGCACTCCAGGTATTGGATTAGGAATGCTCCATATAATTGTTCTATTTGTGGCACTCAAAGGCACTGGCACAACATGATTGCCATCAAGACGCTTTCCTGTGCCTTGATTCATAATATACCAACTATTATCAGATGGCAACATAATGCCAGTTACCGGAACACATACACTCATACCGTTATACTAATTTCGCAACCAGGCTCTATTAAACTAAACACATCCAATCCAGTAGAAAATGACGGAATTTTATCTCTGTCAATTACAAATATAAATATTGAACCACCATTCACTATACCGTCGGTATTGGCAGGAATATCCACTGTTGCATTTGATGCCGACAAATTAACATCTGCAAAATACATGGAATTACCAATAGTAAATGGAGTGCCACCAAATACAAATGCAGTCGCATTGCCACTACCACCAAAAAATCTAATTGATCCAGACACAAATGCCTTTAATTCTGTACCATCCATCCAGGAATCAATCTGGACACCTGATACGTTTATCACGGGACAAGTAAACATTTCTCCGGGAACAATCTCTTCTTCTCGAACAGATACATTAAAGTTTCGATTAAAATCTATCCCTCCACAACGTCCATTTTCAATAGTTGCTGTAACTGTAACAGTTAATGATTCTTCTATTTCTGCTGGCGATGTATATTCCGTAACAATCTCATCATCAATAGTCCATATTATCTCTTGATGAGTAGCTGTGGTTGGGAGTGTCATTCCATCAAACACAACAGTTGTTCCAGGACTGACTTCTGAAGCAAACTGTCGAACTATACTTGTAACAGGTATACATTCGGCTGCTAATTCGCAATCTGCATACCATTTATTATTTTCTAATGTAATCTTTGCTAAGTCGCCAACTGTGCATTTATCATTCTTTGGTATAACGCCAGCAAGATTAATTCGATCCCATTCTGGCCAAGGTCTAACCGTAAATGTATCACCAACAGCTTCTAATACTGTTGCTAAAAAACAATTACCTAATCGTTGTAAAAATATATTTGACATTTAATTAAATTGTTGACACTGAATAGTTCTACTTTCGGTATAATTTATAGGACACGGACCATTATTATGAGAGCACCTATCACTTAAATTAGTAAATAACTGATTTGCACCTCCCCATCTAGCTCCGTCCGCCAATCTTGTAACAGTAACAAATACTCTACCTGCATCGTGACTACCCCCAGTTGGCCATCCAGGAAACTGTGTGCTTGTACTCCAACGAGCTGTTGCATTTACAACAACTTCCACAACCAGTGGGTCTCCTAATTTGATTTCATCGGTAACAGCATTAATAAATGCAACATCGGCAGCAACATTTATAGGCATTGTTCCTCCATAATCCGTAGTACCAGTATCAAAACTAGCTGATCCAACATTTACACCATTAACACGCAAAGTAATAGTTCCAAATGCCCCTGGACATTGATGTGCATCTTCCCACATGCGAGCATTGATTTGATATCTGGTTTGTCTATTTCTTCCAGATGCCACTACATCAAAGCACCCTCCTCTCACCGCACGCCCATGCAAATCCACAAAATTGTTTATATTGCTAACTGATATAGACCTAGTACTTCCAACAGGCCACTGACCAGTAGTACCATATGTCCCCGAAGCCACCAGCCTAGTTCGAGGAACACAATGATCTGCTATACCAGCAAAAGCCATTCCGCATCTATAAATTCTCCAATGGGTATCACAGGCGTGTGCTCTGCGAACAGGAACATTAACCAAGCCACTTGCTGTTATTTTGTGAGAGTTGATATGTTCCCACTGATTTGGTGGAACTAAATTTTGCCACCCGTCGACACAAGGACACTCATCTCCTAATTCTATGAGCGTGTATACGGTTATCCAAATAGTCCAACATCCATCGTGATTTCCTGGAATGGTATTTGCCCATTCAACTACATCACCTATATTAAAACTATCAGTTTCATTTACTATATTGCCGCCTGCAAAATTAGGTGTTGTAACTGATACAACAGTATCTAATACATTGCCTCCTTCTGGAATTTGTAATTCCCAATTAGTATTATGCCCGGATTGATTCCCTGTTCCTGCATTAAAAACAACAAAACCTCCTCCAAATATACTGATTGATGGAGAATTATATTCCACATGTTCAAAACAAGGCCAGTCATATCCCCAACTACGCTTCCATATTGTTATAGGTATTCTATTAGCCATTATCCATTGAGTACCTTCTTCTGGTTCTGGTAAGCCACTAGCAAAACCAGCATCTACAGTACTTTGCCACCACCAACAATCCCAATTTCCCCACACAATCTTTCCATACCACCACCAGCAATTACCGCAATAACGATGACATCCCCACCAATAGTTACTAACAAATATAGCAGCAGAGTCTCCCACTTCTATTCTGATAGGAGCACTTGGATTGACTGCATGTTGCCACCATTCAAAATGCCAAACAGGTTCAATAGTCCGAACTTCTTCTCCGTTGACAAGTATTGGATTACCTGCGTTATCTATTTCCCTGTAAACAACAAACAGCCTATGTGATTCATGATGCCAGTGTGTCCAATACCAAGGATGCCACCACCTCCAATCGTGCCACATACATTGGTTGCCCCACCAAAAGCCCCACCATAAACCACCCGGTCCTCCAAGAGGATTCCAGTGAGACCAGTGCCATTGCATCGGATCGTTCCACCCCCCTTGAATTACAACATTATTCTGCCAATCTCGAATTTCGACTATTTCCTTACCGGGCGTTGCATTGAACATCCAAGCACCCCACATAACAGCCGGGGGTAAAAATGCAACAATAACTTGTCCGGGAGGAGAACTACACCAGTGCGTCCATGTGGATTGATCATCTCCCTTCTGAGCCAATGCCCAACTATGACTCCATTGTGTTCTATCACATTTATATGCCCAGCCTTCACCAGTCCAATTGGCAGGAGCACCAGCCCATGCATTCTCTGCAACTGGTATTGTTATTGGTGCTGTATTTCCAAGCTTTAACGTTATCTCGCTTATGCCATCGAAGTTGCCACCGCTAGGTCTTGAAATGACAATAGGTATCCCTTGGTATCCCCATCCCCACCATCCATGCCACCACCATATTCCCCAATGACAACGATCATGAAACCCTACAATTTCTACGCAGATGTCGCCATCAAAGACAGGCTTTTTAACACATTGTCGAAGATCTGGATTCCACTCTTCGTCATCTGCACACTCTATGCATTCTACACCAGTCCATCCTCCATTTTCTGTTTCACAACACACACATTCTTCATTGATATAATCGTAATGCCACCCATCACCATTACAGACTCCTAGTGCATTGCAATCTGGTATACAATTGCAAGTGTTCCTATCCCAGTTTCGTGGCATATTATTGTTACTCATTTAACTACAACTTGGTTCGTTTCTTGTTTCAGCTCTCCATTCGCAATTAACATCATTCCAGAAATGTCTGATGCCTATCCATGTTACTTGTTGTCCAGGAGGACACCAATAGAAATCATCTTGTGGTTTTAACGGGAACGGTGGTTGACAATCTCCACCGCCTTCTGGTTTACATATACAATCTGGCCAACCATGCCATTCAAATCCCGGAGGACAGTTCTCTGCTGGGCATAAATCAGAATTAGGATCTGTTATATGGAATACACATTCTGCAAATACTTGTGCATGTGCAACTTCACATATGGGTACAGCAGTTGTAGTAATTCTGAAAACAAAATCCCATGCTCCTGCTTCTACATAAGGCTCTAGGTCTTCCAATGCTATTTGTTGATTTTCAAATCTTCTAATAAACACACGATTACCGCCAGGATATTGTGCAAATAAACAAACAGCATGATTAGCAGGTATTGTTATCTCCGTTGTAGAAGACACTTCCATTTTTAATGTTTTTGTTTTATCCCATGTCCATCTATTATTTGGTGTGGTATTAAGGTAAACATCATCAACGCTAAACGAGCAAGTTTCCTCAATCAGTTCCCGTTCAACTTCAGATTCAATGATAATTTCTACCTGTTCTTGGCATAAAGATTCATTACATACACACACGCCACGATAACAAGTATATCCTGAAGGACATCCTACTCCATCACACAAATCTCGACATTCACATACATTCTCATTTAACCACTCCCATTCATCACAATCTTCTTCTGTAATACCACATATACACGTGCACACATCTGGATTATCCTCAACACATTTTCCTATCCAGTTTGGACCTTGTGTTTTGCAATTATTTTCATAACAAACATCAACACAAGGTGGTCTTATCGCTGTGTTCTCATGAACAGTTAGATTCCAATGTTGATCAATAGTAAATTCTATCTTATGAAATGCTTCTGTATGTCCTTCAGTTGCAGATGCAAAAATAAATCCATAAGAAATTGGAACAAAAGCCAGTTGAGGTATAATATAAGTAAATAATCCGTCTTCACTTACAGTTTGAAATTCTTGCCAATTATAAAACATAGGCTCAGAATGTGGCAAATGAGGTGTTTCTGGATGTATTAACCAAAAACCTCCTCCAAGATTTTCAAGACCTCGAATAAATCCACGAATCAATACATTATATGTACCATTTAAGGTGTCATAGTGAATTCTTATATGTGATATTGTTACTTCAGCATCAACTGGTGTTCTTAAATATCTAGTACATATATCGCATTTACATTGACCTAACTCTTCATCAAAAATCTCAACTGATTCAAATGACTGACCAGTTAGCGATGAAGTATAAGTTTGAACAAGGCAAGGTACAAATTGACATTCACAATCTCTCATGTTGAGCTTATATCCAGGATCACATTCTCCAGGATGTAAATTACATACACAAGCACATGTTGGATAACCTATCCATTCCCGATTCTCTATACATTCATCTGGTTCTATTGTGACACTTTCCCATACACACGGAACAGGATCGTCTGCTGAAGTTAATGTCCAAAATGTTCCAAAGCCACATCCATCGGGTTCATCGGAGGGCTTAGGTGGCACACTAATACACCGTGGATCTACTCCTTCACATTGACCAGTAAATACAACAGATCTGTTTTCTACAAAAGGCTGTGGACTATCAAATGTTTTAATCGGAACTATAGCCATTCCCGCCTCTGTTTCTCTAACAGAGTGAGCTACTTGTGATATGATAGGTTTTGGAAGTCTTATAGTTGTCATTCGATATCTACTTCATTTACCGGATTGTTCAATTTTATATAAGCTTCTGTATTCTGTTCATCAGTACCCAATATACTTGATGTACCTGATACACTTATTGTTTCACACATACAGCGACTATTCATTGTTGTTCCCGACGGACATTGTGGAAAACACATACCATTGCATAACACTTCATTACGTCCACAAGGACCATACGGGGGCATATCGCCACACAAAGGCATTTCCAATGTTGCACTAGCAAGCCTCAATGTCACTCTTGATCTAAATGGGGATGCAAAAATGTCTCTATCCATACTATCTAATATTTGTCCACCTAATTGCTCCTGCCGTTGTTTCTCCGCCGGTAACTGCAGGATTATTGGTTTGATGGTTCACAAAAGCCCCGGTTAAGGTAAAATTTGTAGCTCCTAAAAGTATTCTTGTTGTTCTGTTGGAGGCAGCACGTAATCCTCTTCCTATCCACCATCGGTTATCTTTGTTCTTAATAGCAACGTCTAATATGTCAATATCTAAATGAGCACAGCTTGTTGGATTGTGCTGAACCCCTGCAAGTTCAATAAACAATTCACATCCATGTTGTGTAATCTGAGCAGCTGTAATGCTGGGTATATGAATAACACCACCATATCTATCATTCGCATGAATTGATCCAGATGGTCGTCCCCTGTCGGTTACTGGCGATGCAATACTTCTTCCTCCACAGGTGTTATTTCCTCCGTATGTAGCCTGATTATTTAAATTAACGAGAGTTTGTCGAACACCTCCCGGATGAGTTACGACCATATTAAATTCGGCTCTTCCACATATATGTTTATTGTTCCTAATTGTAGCATCGTAATATGCAACCACATATATCTCATACGGGGCATTTGCAATAGCAAGCTCCAAGTCACAGCCCACATGACATCGACCAGTACCTTCGTCCCATACATGCCCGTGATTTTGCATACATGTACTATTTTGAGGCGTAATACACCTACCATTTGGGGGTGACAGTAATACTGCCATTTCACGTTGTGAACCTTTTTGTCCACATTGGGGAGTAGCTGGACCAGGAGGAATTACCGGTCCTGGAGGTGTAACACATACACCTTGTGCATTCATGGTTGCACCCGTAGGACATACACAAATCCGTGTCACGGTGTCCCAAATTTGATTGTGAGGACAACGATTAACACATCGCTGTTGTGCTGCATCCCATATCTGCGAATCAATACAAGCACATGTGTCATCAGTACTATTCCATCTTTGTCCGCCAGGACATCTATTAACACATCTGTTAGAATCAGTATCCCATATCTGTTGCCAATTATTACAAACACAAAATCCTCCAGTTACTGGTAAGTTCTTTTGGTCGTCCCGAAGAAAAGAAAATGTCTCACTTTGCCACACTGTATTCAAATGATTGGCACAAAGACTTACACATGTAAATCCGTCTGAATGTCTTATAGTGCCAGCAGGACATGGATTATTATGGCATCTGCCGTAAGGAAAATTCCAATCACCAACAACGGCAGGCGATTCAATCATACCGGCAGGACACTTACAGGCTGGTATAGCAGCCAATGGATCGGATGGTATTCCAGTTCTTGCAAATTCTGCTGCATCCCATACTCTACCTTGAGGACAAACTCCAACACATCTTTGCCCATATTCTGCCCACATAACGCCATCCCTAGCTAAGTTACATCTTTCAACACATTTTTGCTCTTCACGATCCCACCTCATATGTGGCTGTGGATTAGGATCGTTACAAACAGATGTACACCCATGCGGGGTTATATCCATGTTCCACCTTTCTCCACGTCCTTCTAAATCACAGCGATTAACACATCGCCTCTCTTGTCCACTCCATATTTGATGTGGTGGGCAAAAATCTACACATCCATTATTAGTTGCATTGCACACTTGACCCTCAGGACATCCACAGGGATCTACACATCTTTGATTACACTTATCCCATGCCCAAATGCCTTGTGGTGCACAACGACTAACACAAGTGCTACCCAACAACACCAAATGTTCAGGACATCCATCCTTATCTACACATTGTGTTCCATTCCAATTATAACCTTCAAGACATTGGCGTATTGCATCTCTGCATTGTCTACATGTACCATCCCACAGATATCCTTCAAGACAGCCAAATTGATCTCGACACAATCTAGGATTACCAGACAATTGATAATTTATTGGACAACCATCTCGATTTTCACAACGGTTTCTGTCAGGATGACAGTTAGGCCATGCGCTCGGACAATTACAAATACTAAATTCTTCAGTTAACCGATTACAATAATCCCAAATTTCTATTTTAACCCTATACAAGCCTGGAGATTCAAATGTAAAATAATAAGCATTTTCGTTTAATGGATCAAAATCAATCTTTGTTGTTTGTTCACTATTCCAGCTCCATTCACCGTCAACAATAGGCGTGGCATATATTGCTCCACCAACACCTTGTGTACACGGCGATGTATCTTGTCCATCTGAAACAAAAACATCACAGGCAATACAGAATCCTAACCCTTCTCTTTCGACACGCAATCCAGCAAGACAACAAGGTACACAATCATTATATTCTTCCTTCCATATCCAATTAGGAGGACAATTGCACTTAAACCACCATTGATTATTTTCAAAAAACACACGATCTTTAGTACCAACTTCACACTCCGATACATCTCCTAAAACTTGCACGTTAGATAAATTAGGAAAACGAGAACCACGATTTGGAACAGGTTTAACCGTAAGAGTTCCATTGGCATGAATAGTAACTATTTCTGCCAAAAAACAATCGGTAAGTTTTTCTAAAAAAATATCAGACATTATCTATTAACGATGATCTCCACAGGTACACCCTGATCCATGTATATTGCCACCTGGGTTATTGAAATTTGGAACAATAGGTTTCTCCCACTCAACTTTATCTTTGGTAACAACACCCTTGATAAAATACGTACTACATTCATTCTGTATGTCAATTATAATTTCATACTCCGCATCATCTATATAGGTATGTTCAAAACAACCATTGTTCGGAACAGATACATTTATTAATACTGTTCCATCACCCCAGTTCACTGTCCCAGACCAAGGGTATCGTTCTTGGTAAATACTAAAATTCAAACAAAATTTAACTTTGTGTATATACCGTGCCATATTATATGTATCCGTATGTTGGTGAACATTTTGAACAATCTGCCATTGGTCGTGGTACTGTTAATGTATTCAGTATTATATCATCGCTATCAGTAACCTCTGCTGGTCTGTAACATAATCGCCATTCTTCTTCATTTAAAGTGCCTCTGTCTATTCCAGCTTGCCATACTGCTGTTCTAAAACAGGAATAAAGTTTATGATCATAGATATGAGACCCACATTGTGTATATGACCCACAGTCCCTCCAGGCGACACTGCCATCCGAATAAAAAGGATGTGGCTTTCCTTCACTGTCAAAATTCCATAAATAACATTGCCATCTGTCTGGCGACATTATCTGTATTCCATAATCTCTCCATCTTTGAATACCTCGTTGAACTTTGTCAACATTATAATTATTCTCAAATGGTCTAAAACTCTTTTTGATTGTAACATACAGAACTGCTTCTGTATCTCTGCATACCTTCATAAACTCCTCTGGGCAACTTTCCATAGTCATCCCATTTGTACTAACATACAAAGGAGTTTTCCATATCTTTTTACACATCTTAATCAATTCGGCAAAATCAGGATGTATAAATGGTTCTCCTCCAACGAGATAAAAATGTAGTGGTCTAACTCGATTAGCCCAGGGTTCTAATTCTGATTGAACTTGATCAAGCGGAATATAATCGTTTGATTTAAACATAAACGCCCCACAACAACAGTGAGAACATTTCAAATTACATCCCCAATTTGCACAATATTCAATCCATCTCGGATATTTTAATCTACTCATATTCTTTCTATGTCTATTCGCAAGGAATTGTTCTCATAAATAAGTCAGGTCCTGCATCTACGTTTTCAAACCATCCTATCAAGTCTCCATGTCCTGGTAGCGGATTACCATCGTTGTCTAGCCTTATTCGTCTAACAACTACATGCGCTGTTGTAATATCGCTGTGACAATAATTCAAGGCACATTCAAACTTTACAAAAAATATACGATTATTAGGCCCCGGAGGTATTATTCCTGTCAATGTTCCCCCAGGTCTATCAGTTCCAAATATAGCTGATGGAGGAGGATTTTGTGTTATGCTGCCATTATTCAAATTAATGACTTTTTCGTCAAGTACTACACTAACAGTTGTTAATGATGCATTAAAAATAGCCTCATTACATGTATGTCCACCTCTACAGGGTCGCCCACCCTGAGCCATGTGTCCTCCTTGCTGGCAATAATAAAAGTTCACCGATACTTCGTATGAATCTGCATTTGTACAATTATCAAATGTTGGCTTCCAATCATCTGGAACACAGGCGCAAACTGCAGGAGCCCACTTTGTACCAGTAGGACATCCATTATTTCTACCAGCAGCACCAGGTCTAGTATCTGGCGGAAGGCATGGATCAGATACACACAAACATGTAACAGGATCACGTACCAATCTTAATCCACATGGCGGCTCTGTTGTTGTGTCTTCTCTCCATTTACAGGTTGTATCATCCCAATTGTATACTGTTCCAAATCCACAAACATCTGCCTTGTCACGAGGTTTCAGATCAAAAGGTTCTGGGCAAGTAATTGGAGGAATAGTTTCACATTGCTCAGTGAGTGAATTCCAATATTTACCATCTTCACATTCATCTTCTATACATCTAGGCACTGTGTTTATAACATCAGGATCTGGATTCCATTCAGGGTTAGGTTTTGTTCCTATTGGACACATATAGTCTCCAACACAAATAGGAGGTCGTCCTATCTGTGTATCAGGTATTCTTCTTGTGCCTGGAGGACAGGTAATCGGTAGACACTTATGTGTCTCCCAATCCCACATAAATCCATACCAACATTGACCTGGACACAGCGGTGCTTCAACACATTCGCCATTTATGCAATGCATAAAAATTGGATTACCATCTTCATCCTCTGTTGGACATTCTACGTGTTTAACAATATAGAACGGTTGACCATCTGTGTCTAAAATCGGTTCTCCTTCGCTATCTAATATCAATTCAGTATAAGTACAAGAATCAGGCGTGATTCTATTTATATTGCATTGTGGTAATATTTGAACATCATCAATAAAAACTCGTCTGGTACTGCCAAATATATTTTTATTAATAAAATGAGATAACATTTGCATAATTCCAATTGCATTAAAATTAAGCATTTCTCGTCCGGTCTCCTCGATAGCATTTTTGACAACAGCATAGGAATCTGATATTATCTCACCAGCCTGTGTTCTGGCAACATCCCTGTCTACCATCAAATTAGCAGACAAAGATATATGATCTAGGTTATTCATTAATGAAATACTAACTTTAGTACCACAACCAACATTTCTGACTTGCCATAAAAACGGTTTTATTAATGTTTCATCAGGGGCATGATTGCCTTCTGGGTGATGATAATCCCACCCAGGTGTTTCTTGACTTTTGTGGTGGTAAATTGTACCGTTATAATATCTGCACTCCTGAATAATATGCTCGAATAAATCATTTTCTGATAATTCCTCCGGCAAATAGCCTACAGCCTTATCAGAAAACGTAATTTGTCCGTGAGACTGTGTATTAGTCCTATCTTGATAATAAGAATATGTTCCATTAAGACTGGACATCAGTAAACCACCTACAACTTTCTTTGCGACAATTTAAACTGTTTAATTTTGTCTTACCACCTGACGGCAAGATCTTTGATAACGGGCACTCATTATTATTGCATTCTAACGCAGAACAACCGCATCCTTTATTGACAGCTTTAACCATATATTTGCACCGAGAGGTTGGTTGTATTGGTTTTTGTGGTGATTGAGCAATTGTTCTTGGCTGAACAGGTTGTCGTTTTACATCTGGCAATACAGCTGCTACAGGCTCTGGCTGTACAGTAGAAGTCACCAATCTAGATCTTATTGTTCTAATTTGTGGCTGCTTAGGTGTAGACACACCTCTGCTTACGGAAACAGTGGAATTTTTATATTTTACTTCATTTGTGTCCGTATTTACTACTGGAATTTGCATATCTGGAGCCTGAAAACCTGTTGTCGGTACCTTGGTTATTATCCCTTGTTGATCAGGATACGCATAATATGTGGGTTTTGACCCACTATTAAAAAAATCCTGTGCATTTAATGGTAGTTGACTCATAATTTATGTTTTTGGCACATAATATGTACCATTTATTAATCCCCTTACTTCTCGTTCAAACAATTCAAAATCTTGATTTTTGAATGGAACCTGAATATCATCACAATTTGGTAAATTATCTTCGGCTTCCCCATCCTTAAAACATATTATTCTCGGATCAGGAGTACCATCAGGTCTAGGCGGACAATTTACCCTTACCGTGACGTGACAATCAGGTGGTAGTGGTGGCGGTGGCT
>Ga0209737_10000991_pt1 | contig 21384 bp, 16 predicted proteins | sample TergutCu122P3_FD_187284 | JGI IMG/M metagenome (GOLD analysis project Ga0209737, IMG submission 187284) | Cubitermes ugandensis P3 segment gut microbial communities from Kakamega Forest, Kenya - Cu122 P3 (SPAdes) (version 2) | ecosystem: Host-associated > Arthropoda: Insects > Digestive system...
CCTGCAACCGGATCGCCGCGTCGAGATCGAAATCATCGGCACCAAGTAAAACGCCGCTGCTACAATCAAAAGCCCTGCCTCGGCAGGGCTTTTTCTTTGCTTCTTCCCCAAGCCTCCTTCCCTGCATCGCCATGACCGATTTGCCTTTCGTTATGGGCCGCCGGCCCGGCTGCTTTGCCCTGAGCGGCGGCGCGTGAGCGAGACCCTTCATCTTTGCGCCACGGCGCGTCTGGCCCAAAGCTTGCGCGGCGCGCCGGGCGAAGGCAGCGCCTGGCGCACGCCGCAGGCGCTGACGGTCGGCCAGTGGCTCGCCGCCCTGGCCGAAGAGGCCCAACTCGGCGGCTTGGCCGAATTGCCGGCGGCGCTCGATCCTTTTGCCGAAACCCTGCTTTGGGAACAAATCGTCGCTGCCTCGCTGGAGGCCGGCGCGGTCTTGTTCGACATTCCCGGCATGGCCGGGGCGGCGGCCGAGGCGCACGCGCTGACGCGGATCTGGAAATTGCGCCCGGCCATCGGGGCCGTGTCCGACGAGGCGAGGCTTTTCACCGGCTGGCAGGCCGAATTCGAGCGCCGCTGCCAGAAGGCGGGCTGGATAGACATAGCCGGTCTGCAATGCCGCGTGATCGAGCTGATCGCCGCGGGCGGATTTGCCCTGCCGCAGCGGGTCGAGATGCATGGCTTCGATCGCCGCACGCCGCTGGAGGATGATCTATTGGCGGCCCTAGCGAGCCGTGGCGTCGAGATTGCCGCCGAGTCTTCCGCCGCCGGGCCGGGCCGGGCCGGCCGCCTGGGCTGTCCCGATCTTGCCGGCGAATGCGCCGCCGCCGTGGCCTGGGCGCGCCGCCGCCTGGAGGCCGATCCCGGCTGCCGGCTGGGCATCGTCGCGCCCGATCTGGCCGGCGTGCGCGACCGCCTGGAATTTCTGCTCGACGATGTCTTGCATCCGGCGGCGATTCGCCCGGATGCCGCCGAGTCGCCGCGCTCTTTCAATTTCTCGCTTGGCCGGCCCCTGGCCGAAGAGCCGCTGGTGCGTAGCGCCCTCCAATTGCTGCAACTGGGCGGCGGCCGGGTCAAGGTCGAGCAGGCGCGGCTGTCGGCGCTACTGCTGGCTGGCGGCTGGTCGGCGGCGGTGGCCGAGGCCGATGGCCGGGCGCTGCTCGATCTCGGTTTGCGCCGCGAGCTGCCCTATTTCACCACGCTGCCGGCGCTCTTGCGGCTTGCGCAGCGCCGGGCCGGCGATGGCGCGCTCGCCTGTCCGCGCAGCGTGGCGGCGCTGGCGGCCTTGCATCAGATATTGGCCGGCGCGGGCCGCAGCCTCTATCCCGCCCAATGGTCCGCCGTTTTTGGGCAGGCCCTGCGGGCCGCCGGATGGCCCGGCGACCGCCCCCTGTCCAGTCGCGAGTTTCAGGCCCGCCGCGCCTTTGGCGAGGTGCTCGACGCCTTCGCCCGGCTCGATGCCTTGCTCGGCAAGCAAAATCTCGCCGAGGCGGCAGGACGCCTCGCTCAATTGTGCCGGGCGCGCGTTTTTCAGCCAGAAACCCGGGGCAGGCCGCCTATCCAGATACTCGGCATGTTGGAGAGCGCCGGTCTTGAATTCGACGCCCTGTGGGTCATGGGCATGAATGACGATCTGTGGCCGCCGCCGCCGCGACCCAGCCCGCTGCTGCCGGTCGAGGTCCAGCGCGCCGCCGGCAGCGCCCACGCCAGCGCCGAGGTCGAACTGGATTTCGCCCGCCGCGTGCATCGGCGCCTCTTCTGCTCTGCGCCGGACGTGGTCTTTTCCTACGCCGCCGCCGACGGCAACCGGGTGCTGCGCCCGAGTCCGCTCTTGGCCGGCTTGCCCGATCTCAATTGGACGCCGCCCGATTTGACGACCGCCGCCCGCCGCCTGGCCGCCGAGGCAACAAGCGCTATCGAGCGCATCGACGACGCCCTGGCCCCGCCGGTCGCGGCCGGCGAAAAAATTTCCGGCGGCAGTTGGCTGCTGCGGGCCCAGGCCATTTGCCCGGCCTGGGCCTTCTACCAGTTCCGCCTCGGGGCCGAGGCGATAAAAACGCCCGTCGAGGGGCTCGATCCGGCCACCCGGGGCACGCTGGCGCATAGGGCGCTGGAAGGCTTCTGGCGGCAGACGCAGGATTCGGCGGCGCTGGCCGCGCTCGATGCGGCGGCGCTCAAAGGGCGCATCGCCGCCGTCGTCGCCCAAGCCATCGACGCTTTCGAGCAGGAAAGGCGGCTCGCGCTGCCAGCCCGTTTCCGTCAACTGGAAGCGGCGCGCCTGGAAAAGCTCCTGGCCGTCTGGCTGGTCCTGGAAGCGCGCCGGCCCGAGCCATTCGAGGTCATCGCCTGCGAAGAGGCGGCGGAGGTGGAAATCGAGGGCATCCGCGTGCGCCTCATCGTCGACCGCATCGACCGGCTGGCCGACGGCCGCCAGGCCATCATCGACTACAAGACCGGCGCTGCCATCGACGTCAAGAACTGGGCCGGTCAGCGCATCACCGAACCGCAATTGCCGCTCTATGCCGCGCTGGTCAATGAGGACGTCGCCGCCGTCGTCTTTGCCAAGGCGCTGAGCGACAAGCCCGCCTTCGCCGGCATCGCCGACCAAGGCGAGCGGCTGCCCGGCGTCCAGGGCATCGGCGACGACAAGCAGAAAATTTTCGACCCCGCCCTCTTTCCCGACTGGATCGCCGTCATCACCCACTGGCGCGAACGCCTGCACGCCATCGCCGCCGAAGTCAGGGAAGGGCAGGCCGGCGTCGTCTTCGCCGACGAGAAAGCCTTGCAATACTGCGAGGCGCTGCCCCTGCTCCGCCTGCCGGAACGCCGGCGGCTGCTGGCCGAGGCGCTCGCGAGCCGGGAGTTTTGACGAAAGCACACCCGCTCGTTATCATTCTGACCATATGGTCTTTTTTTGAGGCGCGCAATGAAAGCCTATACCGTCGTTCAAGCCAAAGCGCATTTTTCGGCTTTGCTGGCCCAGGTCGAGGCGGGCGCGGAAGTGGCCGTGACGCGCCACGGAAAGGTCGTGGCGCGGCTGGTGCCCGATCACCCGCATGTCGCGGCGGACGCCTTCCGCGATTTCTGGCTCGACCCGGCCACCGATCTGCAAGCCCCGGAAGATGCGCTAGCCGAAGATGTGGCCGCGCTGGACGAATAAATGGCCACCCTCTACCTACTGGACACCAATATCCTGATCGCCGCCCTCAAAGGGCATCCGAAGGTGCGGCAGCGGCTGGAAACGCTGCCTCTGAGCAGCCTGCGCCTGTCGGCGGTCGTGCTCGGCGAGTTGGCATTCGGGGCGGAAAAAAGCGCGCAAGGCGAGAAGAACTGCGCCCGCCTCGCCGCATTGACCCAACGCTTGCCGCTGCTGGCCCTGGATGCGGAAACCGCGCGCCACTATGCGCGGGTGCGGGCGTTGCTGGAGAAGCAAGGCGCGCCCATCGGCGCCAACGACACCTGGATCGCGGCCCAGGCGCTCGCCATCAAGGCCACCCTGGTCACCGACAACGAACGCGAATTCGCCCGCATCCCCGATCTGCCGCTGGAAAACTGGCTGGCGGGTTGAGGGCGGGCGGTCAACGGAATTCGATGCTGATTTCAATGGCGACAACTCTCCCTGACTACCTCGCCGAAGACGCCGCCGCTCGCGAGCGGGCGCTGGCTGTGGCTTCTTTCATCGTCGAGGCCCCGGCGGGGGCGGGCAAGACCGAGCTGCTGACGCAGCGCTATCTGCGCCTTCTGGCCGTGGTCGAAGAGCCGGAAGATGTCTTGGCGCTGACTTTCACCAATAAGGCGGCGACCGAGATGCGGGACCGGATTCTCGGCAGTCTGGAGGTCGCGGCGGCTGGCATCGCGCCGGATCAGGCGCACAAGCGCCAGACTTTCGATCTGGCTGGCCGGGTGCTGGCCCATGATGCGGCGCGCGGCTGGAATTTGCTGGCGCATCCGGGGCGGCTGCGCATTACCACGCTCGATGCGCTGTGCGCGAGCTTGGCGCGGCAGATGCCTTATCTCAGCCGCTTCGGCAGCCAGCCGGCGGTCGCCGAGGATGCCGAGGCGCACTATGGCGCGGCCGCCCGGCGCACGCTGGAGATGGTCGAGGCCGGCGATGCCGATGCCGAGGTGGTCGCGAGCGCCTTGGCCTTCATGGACAACCACGCGGGACGCCTGGAAAAGCTGCTGGTCGCCATGCTCGCCCGCCGCGACCAGTGGCTGCACCATGCCGGCCGGCTGGATGAAAGCGATTTGCGCGCCGAGGTCGAGGCGGGTTTCGCGGCGCTGATCGAGCGCGATCTGGCGGCGGCTGGCGAGTTGCTGGATAGGCGCTGGCAGGAGCGCCTGATGCCCCTGGTCCGTTTCGCGGCGGCCAACTTGGGGGATTGGCTAGAACCCTTGCATGACTGGTCCTTGCCGCTGGAAGGTGATATTGACGATCTGGCGCGCTGGCGGGCGCTGGCCCGCCTCTTGCTGACGGGGCAGGGCAGCGTGCGCAAGAGCCTGACCAAGAATGTTGGTTTTCCCGCCGGCAAGGAATTCGCGGCGCAGAAGGAGGCGATGACCGAGGCGCTCCTCGATCTTGCCGCGCTGCCCGGCATCGAGGAGCGCCTCGGCGCGCTCGGCCAGTTGCCGATGGCGCGCTTTTCCGCCGAGGAATGGGCCACGGTCGAGAATTTCGCCCGCCTGCTGCGCCTGGCAGCGGGTCAGTTGTGGCTGGTTTTTCAGGAAGCCGGCGAAGTCGATTTCATCGAAATCGCCGCTCGCGCGGGTCTAGCGCTTGGCGATGACGAGTCGCCGACTGATCTCGCTGAGGCGCTGGATTACCGCATCCGCCATTTGCTGATCGACGAATTCCAGGACACCAGCCCGACCCAGGTTGCCCTGATCGCCCGGCTGACGCGCGGATGGACGCCGGAGGACGCTCGCACGCTGTTTGTCGTCGGCGATCCGATGCAGTCCATTTACCGCTTTCGCAAGGCCGATGTCGGGCTCTTCCTGCGGGTGCGCGAGCGCGGCGTAGGCGACATCCGCCTCGAACATCTGCGCCTTTATCGAAATAACCGCTCCTGGCCCGCCATCGTCGATTGGGTCAATGCCGCTTTCCCAAGCATTTTTCCGGCCGCCGACGCGCCGGAAACCGGGGCCGTGCGCTACGCGCCCTCGGCTGCCACGCGGCCCGCGCGGGAGGATAGCGCGGTGCATCTCCATGCCCTGATCGCCGGGGAGGGCGAGGATGCGGCTGAGATGGAAGCGCGCCGGGTGCTGGATCTCATTCTTGAAGCCCGGCGCGAGAGCCCGGCGGAAAATATCGCGGTGCTGGTCCGCGCCCGCAGCCATCTTGCCGCCCTGGTCGCCGAAATTCGCCGCAGCGCGCCGGAATTGCGCTTTCAGGCGGTGGATATCGAGGGGCTCGCCGAGCGCCAGCATGTGCAGGATTTGCTGACCCTGTTCCACGCCCTCAGTCACCTTGCCGACCGCGTGCATTGGCTCGCGCTCTTGCGCGCCCCGTGGTGCGGCCTCGGCCTTTCGGATCTGCACGCGCTGGCTGGCGACAATCGCCACGCGACCGTCTGGCAATTGATGCAGGACGAGCCCCGCCTCGCCCGGCTGTCGGCCGATGGCCAGATGCGCCTAAAGCATGTGCGCGAAGTCTTGCAGCGGGTCTTTGCCGGGCGCGACCGCCAACACCCGCGCCGCGCGCTGGAAGCCGCCTGGCTGCTGCTCGGCGGCCCGCGCTGCCTGGAATCGCCGGCGGCGCTGGCCGATGTCGAAGCCTTTTTCGCGCTGCTCGACCGTCTGGCGGCGGCCGGCCGGCTCGATGCCGACACCCTGGCCGAGCGCGCCGGCGAATTGTTCGCCCCGGCTGACCCAGAGGGCGGCGCGGTGCAAATGATGACGGTGCATAAATCCAAGGGTCTGGAATTCGACACCGTGATTCTTCCGGGTCTACACCGCGAAACCGGGGCCAATGAGAGCAGCCTCTTGCTGTGGGACGAGGTCGTCAGCCCGGCGGGCGGCGAGCATCTGCTGGTGGCCCCGCTGAAGGCGCGCGGCGCGGACGGGGGCGAGCCCAGCGCCTACGATTACCTGCGCCGCCTGGAAAGCGAGCGGGCCGGCCACGAGGATGAGCGTCTGCTCTATGTCGCCGCCACCCGCGCCATTCGCCGCCTGCATCTGGTCGGCGTCGCCGTGGCCGATGAGAAGAAGGAAGATGGCTTGAAGCCGCCGCCGGCGGGCAGTCTGCTCAAATTGCTGTGGCCGGGCCTCGCCCAGCCGGTATTCGCCGCCGCGCTGGCTGAACGGCTTCCCAGCGCGAGCGCCGCCCTGCCGCTCGATCCGGCGGCTTTCACGCCCCCGCTGTTGCGCCTTGCCGCACCCGGCATTCCCGACGAATGGCGCGCGCCGCCGGTGGCGGAGGCGAGCCGTGGAGAGGCGCGCGAATGGGATGCGGCGTCGGCCTCGAGCGCGCCGGAGGCGGCGCTCGGCGCCCTGGTGCACCGGGCGCTGGAACGCATCGCCCGCGACGGGCTCACGGCCTGGACGGCCAGCCGGGTGGCGTCGCTGAGGCCAGCCTGGCAAGGCTGGTTGCAAAACCAGGGGCTGAGGCCGGAAGCCGCGCAAGCGGCGGCGATAGAGGCCGTCGCCGCGGTCTGCCGCAGCCTGGCCTCGGAAACCGGCCGCTGGCTGCTTGCCGATCATGCCGGGGCCGGGGCCGAAGAGGGCTGGAGCAGTCTGGATGGCGATGGCAAGGTGGCCCATCACGTCATCGACCGCTGCTTTATCTTTGATGCTTGCCGCTGGATTGTCGATTACAAGACCGTGCATCTGCCCGAGGATGAGTTGGCGGCGCGCGCCGAGGGCTATCGCCCCCAGCTCGAACGCTATGCCGCCCTGTTCGCTGGCGACGGCCCGCCGCTGCGTTTGGCTATCTATTTCCCGCTACAGGATCGCCTGATCGAACTTCACTGAACTGTTGCCCGGCAGACGGTACAATCGCCCGAACAATGGCTTCATGAGAGGCGATATGCGTTGGCCTTGGCTCGTGGCGTTCTGGCTTTGCTTCGGCGCGCTGACTCCGGCGGCGGCCGGGGATCTGCGCGTCGCGGTCGGCGCCCAGATACCGGGGGCGGGCGGCGATCGCGGCAGCTTGAGCCTTTTTCGCGAGGATCTGGCCCGCGAAATATGCCGCCGCCTCATGGTGCGTTGTGAGATCAGCCGGGTGCGTTTTGAAACCATCCTGCCCGGTATCGCGGCCGGGGAATTCGATCTCGGTTTCGGCAGTTTTTTGCGCACCCCGGAACGCGAGCGTCAGGTCGCCTTCAGCCGCGCTGTCTGGCATTCCTCGTCGCGGCTGGTTGGCCGCGCCGGCCAGCCGCCGGACAGCGAGCTTTCGACCCTGCGCGGCAGGCGCATGGTCGCGGTCGCCGGCTCGCAGCAACTGGCCTACTTGCAGCGTCAGGAAGGCGATCGCCGCTTGACGGTGTTGAGCGCCGGGACGATAGGCGATGTTTTCGCGCTATTGCAGGATGGCCAGGCGGATTTCGCCTTGCTGCCGGCGCTGGGGGCCTACAGCATGCTGGTTGGCGATTTCGGCGACGCGTACCGCTATTACGGATCGCCGATCACCGCCGACGGACTCGGCGGCAGCGTCCATATCGCCCTGCCCAAAGCGCGCGATGAACTGCGCCGGGCGGTCGATCAGGCGCTGGCCGACATGCGCGACGATGGCAGCTATACGCGCCTGGTGCGCCGTCATTTTCCCTTCAACCTGGATTGAGTCTCATGCCGAGCCCTTATTTTCGCTTCAAGGGCATTCGCGCTGGCTGGGCGTTCACGCTCCTGGCCACGGTTTTCGTTTTTTGTTTTGGGATCATGGTCGGGCTGATCTGGATGGATCAGGAGCGCGTCCTCGACACCGCGCAACGCCTGCAAGAAAAAACGGTGCCGGAAATCGTCCGCTACCAGCGTCTGGCCCGCGATCTGGAACAGGTGCGCCAGGAGGGCGAGCGCGTTTTCTCGGCGAGCACGCTGCAGGCGAGGCAGCAGTCGATGTTCATCATCACCCTGGTAGCCAGCCATCCGAGCGTGCTCGAACACCGCGAGGCGGCCGACCAGATGCGCGAGGCCGAGCGCTTCCTGACCGGCGTCGTCCACGATTCGGTCATCAATGAACAAGCCCTCTCCGCCAATTTCGCCGAATGGCAGCGGCTGTCGGCGCGCTTGGGTCTCCTTGCCGAGGATGTCTCCATCCAGGGCGTCAACCTCACCCGCAATGAGCTACGCGACGTTGGCGCGGCAATCGAGTTGGCGCGCGTCAAGCTCAATGTGGCGATGATCGTGGTCGGCCTCTTTCTGCTGTTGTTCCTGGTCCTGCTGCGGGTGCATCTGATCCAGCCCTTGCAACACATTGGCCGGGCCCTGTACCGGCTCGGCGTCGATTGGCACGCGCCGCACTTCGAGCCCGCGGCCCTGAGCGAAATCCACGCGGTGGGGGAAGCCATCGGCAAGCTGCACAACCTCTTGGCGGAAAACGAAAAGACGCGCGAGGCGCTCGAAGCGCTGGCCAATCGCGACGGCCTGACCGGGCTCTTTAATCACCGTCATTTCATGGTCGCCGCCGAGGCCGAATTGCATCGGGCGCAGCGCTACCGGCGGCCGGTGGTCGTCGGCATGGCCGACCTCGACCGCTTCAAGCGCCTCAACGACACCTATGGCCACAACGCCGGCGACGCCGTGCTGCGCGCCTTCGCCATGCTGCTACAGGAAACCTTGCGCCAGTCCGATCTGGTCTGCCGCTATGGCGGCGAGGAATTCGCCTTCCTTTTCCCGGAAATCACCCTCGCCGATGCCGTCGTGCTCGCCGAGCGCTGCCGCGCCGCCTGCGCCGCCAACGACATCCTCCTTGCCGATGGCCGCAGCGTTCGCGTCACCTTCAGCATGGGTTTGGCCGACGCCAGCGAAAGCACGCTGGAAGCCGCCCTCAACCGGGCCGACGAGGCGCTCTACGAAGCCAAGCGCCAGGGCCGCAACCGGGTGCTCATCAGCGGCCAGTTGCCGCTGATTGATGGGCCGGTGGATGAGGACGCCGCCAAGCCGGCGTAGCTCATGGCCACAATACGCATGCCCAGACGGCGGCGGCGTTGACGAGACTGAACAGCACCGCGGCGCTGCCCATGTCCTTGGCCCGCTTGGCCAGTTCGTGTTTTTCCGGAGAAGCCTTATCCACGATGGCTTCGAGCGCCGAGTTGAGAATTTCGATCATCAGGATCAGCAGGATGCTGCCGATCAGCAAGGCCCGTTCAACGCCGTTTTTCCCGAGATAAAGCCCCAGCGGCAGGGCGAAGGCGGCGAGCATCGCTTCCTCGCGAAAGGCGGCCTCGTGCTTCCAGGCGGCCTTGATGCCGTCGCGCGAGTAGCCGAAGGCATTCCACAGCCGGCGAAGCCCCTTCTTGCCCTTGAATTCGGCGTCTCTCATGCCGGTTTCTTCCGGAGGAGGCAAAGCATCCGGCGGGTTGGGGCGGCGATGGGCGGGATCAATGGCATGGCGATTTCCGTTGGATGGCGGGGAGCCGATCTTATCGACCGAGCAAGGGTTTCAAAAAGCGCCCCGTATGGCTGGCCTTGCATTGTGCCAGCTGCTCGGGCGTGCCGGCGGCCAGGATGCGGCCGCCGCCCGCGCCGCCCTCGGGGCCGAGGTCGATGATCCAGTCGGCGGTTTTGATGACATCGAGATTGTGCTCGATGACGACGATGGTGTTGCCGTGCGCGGCCAGGCGCTGCAAGACGGCGAGCAGCATTTCGATGTCCTGGAAATGCAGGCCGGTGGTCGGCTCGTCGAGTATGTACAGGGTGCGGCCGGTGTCGCGCTTGGAGAGTTCGAGCGCGAGCTTCACGCGCTGCGCTTCGCCGCCGGAAAGCGTGGTCGCGCTCTGGCCCAGGGTGATGTAGCTGAGGCCGACGTCGACCAGGGTTTGCAGCTTGCGCGCCACCACCGGCACCGGGTCGAAAAATTCGCGCGCCTGCTCGACGGTCATGCCGAGCACATCGTGGATGGTCTTGCCCTTGTACTCGACTTCCAGGGTTTCGCGGTTGTAGCGCTTGCCGTGGCAGACGTCGCAGGAGACGTAGATGTCGGGCAGAAAATGCATTTCGACCTTGATCATGCCGTCGCCCTGGCAGGCTTCGCAGCGCCCGCCCTTGACGTTGAAGGAAAAGCGCCCCGGCCCGTAGCCGCGCACGCGGGCTTCCGGCACCTGGGCGAAGAGTTCGCGGATGGGGGTCAGTACGCCGGTGTAGGTGGCCGGATTGGAGCGCGGCGTGCGGCCAATCGGGGCCTGATCGACGCTGATGACCTTGTCGAACAAGTCGAGGCCGAGGATTTCGCGGTGGGGCGCGGGTTCGGCGGTGGAGCCGTAGAGATGCCGGGCCGCCGCCCGGTACAGGGTGTCGTTGATCAGGGTCGATTTGCCGGAGCCGGAAACGCCGGTGATGCAGGTGAACAAGCCGCCGGGAATTTCCAGCGTGACATCGCGCAGATTGTTGCCGTGCGCGCCGATGAGCTGCAAGCGCTTGTCCGGGTCCGGCTGGCGGCGTTGGGGCGGGGCGGCGATGGCGCGCCGGCCGGCGAGATAGTCGCCGGTCAGCGAGGCGGGATTGGCGGCGACCTCGGCCGGGCTCCCCTGGGCGACGATATGGCCGCCGTGTATGCCCGCGCCGGGGCCGATGTCGACCACGTAATCGGCGCTGCGAATGGCGTCCTCGTCATGTTCGACGACCAGCACCGTGTTGCCCATGTCGCGCAGATTTTTCAGCGTCGCGAGGAGCCGGTCGTTGTCGCGCTGATGCAGGCCAATCGACGGCTCGTCGAGCACGTACATGACGCCGGTGAGGCCCGAGCCGATTTGCGAGGCCAGCCGGATGCGCTGCGCTTCGCCGCCCGAGAGGGTCTCCGCCGAGCGTTCCAGGCACAGGTAGTCGAGGCCCACGTCGATCAGGAAAGTCAGGCGAGCGGTGATTTCCTTCAAGATCTTGTCGGCGATCTGCGCCTTGTGGCCGGGCAATTGCAGGCAATTGAAATAATTGCGCGCATCGTTGAGCGCCAGGCGGTTGATTTCGTGCAGGGTCAGCTTGCCGACGCGCACATGGCGGGCCTCGACGCGTAAGCGCGTGCCGGCGCAATGCGGGCAGCTCGAATTGCTGATGTATTTGGAAAGTTCCTCGCGCACGGCGTTGGAATCGCTGCCGCGATAGCGCCGTTCCAGATTGGGAATGATGCCCTCGAAGGTATGGCTGCGGTCAAAGCGCGTGCCTTTTTCGTTGGCGTAGCGGAAATGGATGGCCACCTTGCCGGAGCCATAGAGAATGACCTGGCGGATGTCCTCGGGCAAGTCCTCAAAAGGCGTCTCCACCGAAAAAGCGTAATGCTCGGCCAGGGATTCGATAATCTGGAAATAGAACTGATTTTTCCGGTCCCAGCCGCGAATGGCACCAGCCCCCAGCGAGGCGGCCGGGTTGGTGACCACTCGCTTCGGATCGAAAAACTGGATCACCCCGAGCCCATCGCACTTCGGACAGGCCCCCATCGGATTGTTGAAGGAAAAGAGGCGCGGTTCCAGTTCCTGCAAGGCGTAGGAGCAGACCGGGCAGGCGAACTTGGCCGAAAACAGGTGCTCGCGGCCGGAATCCATCTCCAGCGCGATGGCCCGGCCATCGGCATGACGCAGCGCCGTCTCGAAGGATTCGGCCAGGCGCTGGCGCATGTCCTCGCGCACCTTGAGCCGGTCGATGACGACATCGACGCTGTGCTTTTGCGATTTCGCCAATTTCGGCACGGCATCAATCTCATGGACCACGCCATCGACGCGCACCCGGGCGAAGCCCTGGGCGCGCAGTTCGGTGAATAGGTCGAGCTGCTCGCCCTTGCGATTGGCGACCACCGGCGAGAGGATCATCAGCCGCGTTTCCGCCGGCAAGGCCAGCGCATGATCGACCATTTGCGACACGGTCTGGGCTTCCAGCGCCTCATCGTGCTCCGGGCAATACGGCGTACCGGCGCGGGCGTAGAGCAGGCGCAGGTAATCGTGAATTTCGGTCACGGTGCCCACCGTCGAGCGCGGATTGTGGCTGGTCGCCTTCTGCTCGATGGAAATGGCCGGAGACAGCCCCTCGATCAGATCGACATCGGGCTTTTCCATCAATTGCAAAAACTGCCGGGCGTATGCCGACAGCGATTCGACATAACGGCGCTGGCCTTCGGCGTACAAAGTGTCGAAAGCCAGCGAGGACTTGCCGGAACCGGATAGTCCGGTAATGACGATCAATTGGTCGCGCGGCAGATCGAGATTGATATTTTTCAGATTGTGGGTGCGCGCGCCGCGAATGCGGAGGGATTCCATCGCTGTGATTACTGGGTTGGGGAATAAAGGACTATACGCAAAAAAACGTCCGCTTGCCCCAGGAGCGCGCTCCGAGGGGCAGAGTCTTTGCCTTTCTCAAGCGCTATTTTCCGCGCCTGACGCGCGGGCGTACCTTTTCTTGTTTGGCCAAGAAAAAGTAGCCAAAGGCCACCCCAGGTTACGCGGTCGGCTGCGCCGACTGCCCTCTCCGACTCGACGGGCCGGGCGGCTGGCTAATGAAAAGACGCCAGCCGACTTCCCCCGGCCCGTCTGCGTTGCTCGGCGCTCCACATGGGGCCCGAAAAGCGTCGCAACTCATGTGCCAAGGTTTGGCAGGACGTTCAGGCGATTTCCATGACCCAAGATGCGGGAGTAGAGCTTGAATCCCCTTCCAGAAGCATCCCGCACTCCGGTTCCGTAAAAAATGCCACGAATGGCGGTAAAAAGCGGTGAGCTTGATGCTTTTTCGTGCAATTCCTCACGGGAAGGCATCGCTGGCAAGCGCAATATGGGCTCAAGCGCCGGTTGTGGTTTGGCCGGCGCAAAGCGCATTGCGATCTGCCCGGCGTTTATTGCCCGGCTTCGATGGCGAGCCGGCCCGAGCGTTTGTCGGCGATAGGCCGCCAGGGGGCTTTAGAACGATGCGGATGGGTCGTAAACAGGCTTGAGGGCAATGTGATTTTCGGAGGTCCGCCATGAACGTCATCTACAGCAGCGAGCATTTCTGGATCCTGGCTTACCCGGCGCAGCAGGGCTTCGAGTTGTTCGACAAGGACGGAATGCGGACCCTGTTCCTGCAAGGGCCGTCGGCTCGCCATTTCTATCGGGCGATGGAAGAAATCCCGGAAACCGAGCGCGATTTCGCGACCATCGACGCCTTTCTCGATAACTACTGCGCGGGCAGCGCTCGCCCCATCGTCATTCACTAACGTGCTAGAATCGCGCGTCTTGATTGTGCGGAGTATGGAGCCCATGGGCCAGGTCAATTCGAGCTATGTGTCCGATCACCAGACGTGGATGGACGAGCTGCTGGAGAAAAATCCGCAATGGAGCGCCGACCAGAAGGCCGGCCGCGCCCTGTGGTGGGACAAGAAGCTGACGATGGACGAGGCGGCGCGCCATGCCGAATCGACTGTTGCGCAAAAGCCTTATCCCTACGATGTCAATTTTTACGGCGAGTAAGCGCAAGTAACGCTTGGCGCCAGATTCGCCCTGATAAAAAGCCGGTCATTCGACCGGCTTTTTTGTGGCCCGGACTCTTGCCCGGGCGGGCCTGCGCTCAGGCGCCCGTCAGGGGCTTGACCACGCGCTTGACGGAGGTGTCCTCGGGGTGCGGGTGGATGGTGAAGCCCAGGCTCGTCATCAGGCGGAACATCTTGCTGTTGTTGGACAGCACGTCGCCGACGATGGCGCGGTAGCCTTTCATCCGGGCGCAGTCGATCAGCGCCGTCATCAGCTTGCGGCCGACGCCGCATTTCTGCCAGTCGTCGCCGACGGCCAGCGCGAATTCGACCGATTCGCCATCCGGATTGACGACGTAGCGGCCGACGCCGATTTGCTTTTCCTTGCCTTCATCGTCGGTAATCATCGCCACCAGCGCCATTTCCCGGTCGTAGTCGATTTGCGTGAAGCGCACCAGCATGGTCTGGGTCAGCTCGCGCAGGGTGTCCATGAAGCGGTAATAGCGCGATTCGTCGGACATGGATTTGACGAATTCCTGTTCGAGATCGGCGTCTTCCGGCCGGATGGGGCGGATGGTGACGACCTTGCCGTCATTCATCTGCCATTCCTGGATCAGGTGCACCGGATAGGGGTAGATGGCCATGTGGGCGTAGCGGTCGCCGCTGGCCCCGGCGGCGTGGTCGATGACCATGCGCGCGTCGGCGGCGATGGCGCCCTCTTCATCGACGATCAGCGGATTGAGATCGAGTTCCATCAGCCACGGCAATTCGCAGACCATTTCGGAAATGCACAGCAGCACTTCCTTGAGCGCGTCGCGATCGACCGGCGGCATGTTGTGGAACTGGCCGAGGATTTTCGAAGCGCGCGTGGAATCGATCAGGTCTTTGGCCAGGAACTTGTTCAGGGGCGGCAGCGCGACCGAGCGGTCGCTGAAAATCTCGACATCGAAGCCGCCCGCGCCAAAGGTAATCACCGGCCCGAAAATCGGGTCGCGGAAAACGCCGACCATCAGTTCGCGGCCGTTGGGCCGGGACAGGAAGGGCTCGATCGAAATGCCGTTGATCTTGGCCGTCGGGTGGCGCTTTTGCACGGTGTCGATAATGTCGTGATAGGCATTGCGCACCGCCGGCGCGTTCTGGATATTCAGGCGCACCCCGCCGGCGTCCGACTTGTGCGTCAGATCGGGCGAATCGACCTTCATGGCGATCGGGAAGCCGATCTGCTCGGCCAGCAGCAGGGCCTCGGTCGCGGTGCGGGCGACCATGGTCTGCGCCACCGGCACCTTGAAGGCGCGCAAAATGGCTTTCGACTCCATTTCCGACAGCACCTTGCGCCGCTCGGCAAGCAGGGCCTCGATCAGCATCTTGGCCCCTTCGGTCTCGGGGCGGCCATGCTGGCGGGTCGGTTCCGGCGTCTGCAACAGCAGGTGCTGGTTGCGGTAATACTTGGAGATGTTGTGGAACAACTCGATCGCGGTCTCCGGCATGCGGAAAGCCGGAATGCCGGAATCCTCCAGGAGCTTGCGCGCCTCGACGACCTGATCCTCGCCCATCCAGCAGCAGATCAGCGAGCGCTTGAGCTTATCGACCACCTCGATGATGGCCTTGGCGACGCCCATCGGATCGGTCATCGCTTGCGGCGACAGCATCACCAGCGTGCTGTCGACATTGGGATCGTCGGTGACGGCCAGGATGGTTTCGCGATAGCGCTCGGGCGTGGCATCCCCGCCGATGTCGATCGGGTTGTTATGCGACCAGTTCGGCGGCAGCGTCTTGTTGAGCGCAGCCATGGTCTCGCTGCTCAGTTCGGCCAGCGGAATGCCAAGGTCGCCGGCGCGGTCGGCGGCCATGGCGCCGGGGCCGCCGCCATTGGTGATGATGGCCAGCCGGTTGCCCCGCGGGCGGAATTTGGACGCCAGCGCCTTGGCGGCGTAGAACAACTGGCCCACGTTCTGCACGCGGACCACGCCGGCGCGGCGCACGGCGGCGTCGAAAACGGTGTCGGAAATGGCGGCCATGCCCGAATGCGTGGTGGCCGCCTGCGAGCCGGCCTCGTGACGGCCCGCCTTGAGCAGGATGATGGGCTTGATGCGCGCCGCCGAGCGCAAGGCGCTCATGAAACGCCGCGCCTGGCGGATGCCCTCGACATACATCAGGATGTAGTGGGTGCGGCTGTCATAGACCAGGTAATCGAGGATTTCGCCAAAATCGACGTCGGTGGTCATGCCCAGCGAAATCACCGAGGAAAAGCCGACCTGATTCGCCTTGGCCCAGTCGAGCATGGCCGAGCACATGGCGCCGGATTGCGAAATCAGCGCGAGATTGCCCGGGGCGACATTGATGCGGGTAAAAGTGGCATTCAAGCCAAGCTCGGGGCGAATGACGCCAAGACAATTGGGGCCGAGGACGCGCACGTTGTAGGAACGGGCGATTTCGAGCATCTTGCGCTCCAGGGCCGCGCCGACATGGCCCGCCTCGGAAAAGCCGGAGGCGATAACGATGACATTGCGCACGCCGCTGCGCCCGCACTGCTCGATGAGTTGCGGCACGGTCTGTGGGCGGGTGGCGATCACCGCCATCTCGACGCGGGCGCCGATTTCCTCGATCGACTTCCAGGCAGGCTGGCCCTGTATCGTCTCGTGCTTGTGATTGATGGCGTACAACCGGCCCTTGTAGCCCGAGCCGAGAATGTTCTTGAAAATGACGCCGCCAACCGAGTTCTCCCGGTCGGAAGCGCCAATCACGGCGACCGATTTCGGCTCGAATAAGGTGGTGAGATAGTGCTGTTCCAGCATGGCGGTATCCTCGGCGGCATGGGCGATTGTGCAGCGCACAATTTTATCACGGAAGCCCCCCGGAAAGCGTGTCGTGGATCACGCTTGCGATGCAATATCGAGCGCCGTTTTGAGGCGGATTTCCATCATCGGCGGCTGGCTCTTCCGTCGGTCGCCAAGCGGCGCTGGCCGGCCCGGACTGCCTGCTGATATCTTCCCCTGCCGTCCTCAAAAACCGCCACGCCATCCGCCATGACTGCCAACGCGATAGAACAAGCCAACAGGCTAGCGCCTTCGCCCTGGGTCGAAGCCCATGCCACCCGCTTGCCGGCCGGCCGCCGGGTGCTCGATCTGGCCTGCGGCCAAGGCCGCCACAGCCGCCTGCTGGCCGCCAGCGGCTGGCCGGTGCTGGCGGTGGACCGCAATGCCTCGGCGCTCGCCGCGCTAGCCGGCGTCGCCGGCATCCGCACCGCCTGCCTGGATCTCGAAGGAGAAACCTGGCCGCTGTCCGGCCAAGCGTTCGCCGGCATTGTCGTCACCAACTACCTGTGGCGGCCCCGCCTGCCCGATCTGCTGGCCCTGCTCTCACCGGGCGGCGTGTTGATTTACGAAACCTTCATGGAAGGCAACGCCGCCTACGGCAAACCAGCCCATCCCGATTTCCTGCTCCGCCCCGGCGAACTGCGCGCCGTGACCGCCGCCGCTGGCCTAAGCGAGATCGCCTTTACCGAAGGCTATGTCGAAGAGCCAAAGCCGGCCATGCGGCAGGCGATTTGTGCGGTGCGGGAGTGAGGAGGGGGGCGGGAATGCTTGAAAGAAATCGAAGCCGACCCCCAAGGCACGGCAGCGACGGAAATGAAGCTCGCCCTGATGAGGAAGAACACTACAAGAGTTGCTATGCACATGTACAATAATACGTACATCACAAACCGGAGCAGGAGTATTTGCCATGGACGCCATCACCTACACCACAGCCCGCGCCAATTTTGCGACCACGATGGCCCGTGTTTGCCAGGATCACGAAGCCTTGATCATTACGCGCAACGGCCAACCGTCCGTGGTCATGATGTCGCTGGATGACTACAAGGCGCTTGAGGAAACCGCCTACCTATTGCGTAGCCCGGAAAACGCTAAACGTTTGCTCAGTGCCGTGGACGCGCTGAGCAAGGGTAAGGGCAAGGAGCGGGAACTCTCGGAATGAGGCTCATCTTTGCCGAGGAAGCCTGGGACGACTATTTGTACTGGCAGGCAGAAGACAAGCGGATGGTCAAGCGCATCAACGAACTGATTGAGGCCACAAAGCGTGATCCCTTCTCGGGGATTGGCAAACCCGAAGCACTGAAACATGCGTTGTCTGGCTTCTGGTCACGGCGCATCACCGAGGAACACCGCATGGTGTACAAGCTGGAGGGCGAAGACGCACTGCTCATCGCGCAGCTTCGCTACCACTACTGACAGGGGCTTGAGCCTCCTTGCGTTTATGCTAACCGGCGCCCACGCGCATAGTGGTTGGGTGTCCAGCGGGCGGGGGGCGCATCAGGATTGCGGCCTGCTCAAACGCCAGGAATTGCAATTTGTGGTTGAAAGGCGCAATGCGCTACGCTTATTGCCCTCTCGCTCGCCTCTACAGGGATGCCGTGGCAATGGCCAAGACATGCCAACGAAAGACAGATCATGAACATTCAGCAGGCGCTCGAAAACATCCGGTTTTTTTCCAACAAATTTCCAGAGGAAGAATTTCTTTGCATCAGAGAGCATAGAGACGAGGCCATTCCTGTTCTTCTTGAGTATGCCGGGGCGATTGTCGTCAATGACAAGGACAGCCTGCCGGAAAATTACAACGGACATTTTTTCTCCATGTTCTTGTTGGCGGAATTCAAAGTCCGCGAGGCCTTCCCTTGTTTGATTCAATATCTGGAATTTGATAGCAGCCTTGTTGATTATTGGCTGGGAGATTCGCTCACTGAATCCTTTGGCTCGATCCTCGCATCTGTGGCAACTCCAGACGATATTCCGCGTATGAAAACCGTCGTCGAGAATGAGAAGCTGGATACCTTTCAAAGATTGGCGGCGCTGAGCGCGCTTCAGGTTCTTTACACAGAAGATGCGTACAGTCGCAACGACTATTTTGCATATTTGCACCATATCCTGAAAACATGTCATGAAGACCCAATGTTTTTGGCGGGCGCAATTATTGATTGCGAAAAAGCCGGGATGCATGAAGCCTTGCCTGCAATAGAAGCGCTTTATAAGGACGGTCTTGTCGATGAGCTATGGACAACCCTGTCTGGTGTTCGGCGCGGCCTTTTTGGAATTGATGAAGAAGCAGCAAAACAGGCTTTGAAAAAAGACAGAAGCTGCTTGTTTGTTCAGGACGCTGTGAATTATTTAAGCAACTGGGCTTGTTTCAATGAAAAGCCGATGCCTGAGCAAGCGAGTGTGCGAATAAATCCTTTTGGCTACAAGGTGGGTCGCAACGAACCCTGTCCCTGCGGCAGCGGGAAAAAATACAAGAAGTGTTGCGGTTTTTGATGAATAAAGCGCAGCCCGGAATCCTGATGGAGCCTTACCGGGCTGCTCAAATACCTCGCTCCGTGCTATGGGGGGCTTCGAATTGTTTTTCAAGCATTATTCAGACCATTCCTAAATTAACCGGCTGGCCGTAGGCCAGTCCAGGTTGAATGCAATGTTAGGCATATGGAAAACCAAGTGCAATGGCTTGAAGAATTGCTGCTACTCCGGCCGCAAAAGCGGCACACGAATTAAGTTTTCCTTGCCGGTCAAGCGATCTAACTATATCAATTCTCCTGCCATTTTTGAGGAGTTTAATTGGATTCCAATCCCCCCAAGAAATTTTTACTCCGGGTTCGTTGCCTAGGTCCCCTTTGTAATCCGATTCAACTGTTGCTACAGATGACAAAAACCAAAGACCAGCCGCGACAACTGCTGCACCTGCTGATAGGTAATTTAATATCTGTTGGGGCATTTCTTAAAATTCCTCATTTTCAAGCCTAACTATAAATAGACGAACTGCCTTGAAGTAACCAATGTCATTTATTCTGCCACTGTCCTCAAGCCAAGCCCAAGCGGCGCTCATATTTCCAAATAGTCAAACCTAAAACTCTGCATATGGAAATCAAGCCCCCAAGTTTCAGGATCAGTTGTGCAAGGCGCTCCGGGCGCGGCATTAGCAAATGCGCAGGGTGCCGCTTCGATTTGTCTTCTTTCCTCACCGCGCCTCCATTCAAAATTCAAGACCAATCCGGACATCGCGCCGGGATTGGGGTTTGTCTGCGCCGATCATGGCGTTCAACGGGCCTTCCCCGCTTGCACGATGGCTTTCGCCAGCCGGGCAATGCCATTGGGTGACAGGTCGCCAGTATTGAAATACTGGCGCGGCGTCTGGCCGAAGTGGTGGCTCTGCGAGCGGCGGTAGCGCGGGTCGTAGTGCCGTTCGAGCAATTCGCCGACCAGGGCGGGCCATTGGCCTTTGGCGGCGTAGCCTTGCCAGCGGGCGATGGTTTCCCGGCTTTGCAGGGCGTGCAGGGCCGAGAGGCGCTCGGCGAGGAATTCGGGGCGGGTCAGCAGGTAGTCGTAGTCGCGCAGCAGGAAATCGACGCGGGCGGCGGTGGCCGCTTCGATGCCGAGGCAGTCGCCGTCGCGGATGCGTTCGATCAGGGCTTGAGGCACATGCAGATTGCCGATTTTGCGGCTTTCGGCCTCGACATAGACTGGCCGGGCCGGGTCGAATGCCTGCAGGGCCAGCAGCAGGGCGGTTTCAAAGCCTTTCTGGGTCGGTTGCGGCTCATCCGGCAGCACGCCGAGCACCGAGCCTTTGTGGCGGGCCAGGGCTTCGAGATCGAGCGCCTGTTCGCCCTCTGCTGCGATGGCTTGCAGGATGCGCGTCTTGGCGCAACCGGTGGGGCCGGCGATGACGCAAAAGCGCAGGGCGGAGGACAGCGCTTGAATGCGGGCGATGACATGGGCGCGCCAGGCTTTGTAGCCGCCGTCGAGTTGGCCGGCCGGCCAGCCGATGGCGCGGAAAATGGTGGTCATCGAGCCGCTGCGGTCGCCGCCGCGCCAGCAGTAAATCAGCGGCTTCCAGTGTTTGGGGCGGTCGAGGAAGCGCTCGCGCAGGTGGCGGGCGATGTTCTCGGCGACCAGGGCCGCGCCGAGTTTTTTGGCCTCAAAGGGCGAAATCTGCTTGTACAGCGCGCCGATCTCGGCGCGCTGGGCGTCATCCAGGACAGGGAGGTTGCAGGCGCCGGGAATGTGATCCTCTGCGAATTCGGCCGGCGAGCGGACGTCGATAATCTCGTCGAAACTGGCGAGATCGGCCACTGTGGGGCGTTTTGGCTTCATCCGGCTATTTTAGCAAGGGGGCGAGGGCGGCCCAGACGTGTTCGAGGATCAGCGGCTGGGCGGCGGCGGTCGGGTGCAGATTGTCGGGCAGAAAGAGTTCCGGCTGGCGGGCCACGGGTTCGAGCAGAAAGGGCAGGAAGGCGATTTTTTGCGCCCGGGCGAGGTCGGCGAAACTGGATTCAAATTCATCGGCATAGGGGCCGTAATTGGGGGGCAGGCGCATGCCGGCCAGCAAGACGCGCGCGCCCGCTTGTTGCGATGCCGTGATCATGGCTTCGAGATTGCCGCGCATCTGGCCGAGCGCCAGGCCGCGCAGGCCGTCGTTAGCGCCCAGCGCGATGACGACGAGCGCCGGCTGGTGGGCCTTTAGCGCTGGCGCGAGGCGGGAACGGCCGCCAGCCGTGGTTTCGCCGGAGATGGAAATGTTGACGACGCTATAATCGAGACGCCGCTCGGCCAGCCGGCCGGCCAAGAGCGATGGCCAGGCCTCTTCCGGGCGCAGGCCGTAACCGGCCGACAGGGAGTCGCCAACGACGAGTATGGGTTTCGCGGCCAGCGCGACAGGCGTGGCGAACGGGGCGGCGAACAGCAGGGCAATCATCAGAAGGAAGGGCCGCATGGCAGATGAACCGGTAGTGGAGGTGGCAAAACTGGGCAAGCGGGTCGATAACGGCG
>Ga0209737_10000992_pt1 | contig 21373 bp, 19 predicted proteins | sample TergutCu122P3_FD_187284 | JGI IMG/M metagenome (GOLD analysis project Ga0209737, IMG submission 187284) | Cubitermes ugandensis P3 segment gut microbial communities from Kakamega Forest, Kenya - Cu122 P3 (SPAdes) (version 2) | ecosystem: Host-associated > Arthropoda: Insects > Digestive system...
CATTCCCGATGAAAAACCGGGGGTGCTGCCCTCGCAGGAGTGGAAACAAAAGCGTTACGCCAAGTATGGGCGAGAACATCAGAAATGGTATGCAGGCGAGACGATTTCGGTCGGCGTCGGTCAGGGCTACAACCGCTACTCCCCCCTCCAGATGGCATTGGCAACCGCAACGATTGCCAATGACGGTAAACGGATGCGTCCTCGCGTACTCCGGGCGGTGATCGATACGCAAGGGCAGCGACAGGAACTTCCGCCCGAACTGGTTCATGAAGTTTCCGGCAACCCGGAATTTTTGGCCGCAGTGCAGCGGGCGATGGAAGAAACCAACCGCGCCGGGACCGCGGCGCGTTCCTTTTCCACTGCGTCATACCGTTCCGGCGGCAAGACCGGCACCGCTCAAGTCTATTCGGTCAAAAAAGGTCAGACGTACGACAAGAACGATGAGAGTCTGCGCGACCATTCCTGGTATATCGCCTATGCTTACCCGCCGCCAGGGCCTGGGCAGCAGAAAACCGAGTCGTCAGGCAAGCCGGCAATTGCGCTTGCCGTCTTTGTGGAAAACGGCGGCCCCGGCTCTGTTTCCGCTGCGCCGATCGCGCGGCAAGTCATCGATGCCTATCTCCTTGAGAAGCGCGTCAACAAACCTGCGCCCGAAGACGCCGAGAGCGGAGCCGAAGACGATGGCGGCAACGATCGTCAGGATAACGGGATAGATACCGGAGATGGGGAGAACGCAGGGTGAATCATCGCCGTCGCCGTACCTATGTAACGCAACTGCTTTCTGCAGCGGTTCGTCCGCTCGATATGCCGCTGTTGCTGATTCTGGCAGGCTTGCTGCTGTATGCCACCATACTCATCGGGAGCGCTGCGCCTGAACTGCTCAACAAGCAGGTTGGATTCATCTGCCTGTCGCTGCTCGGGATGTGGATCATCGCCGTCATTCCGACCCGCCGTCTGCTGTCCCTGGCCCCGTTGTTCTATGCAATTGGTATTGCCCTGTTGGTCGCAGTTCATCTGTTTGGAACCGTCTCCAAGGGCGCGCAACGTTGGCTGGACATCGGCTCGTTCCTCCGCATCCAGCCTTCCGAGATCATGAAAATCGCCATGCCGTTGACCCTGGCCTGGCTTTTCCAGAAACGTGAACACGCCATTTCCTGGCTGGAGTTTCTGGGGGCAGTGCTATTGCTGGCCGGACCGGCATACCTGATCGTCAAACAACCCGACCTGGGCACCGCCATCCTCGTGTGTTCCTCGGGACTTTTCGTGATTTTCTTCGCCGGCCTGCCGTGGAAGCTGATCGTGCCGGTGGCCCTGGCCGGTGTGGCCGTCATTGCCACGATCAGCATCTCCGGCGATGAGCTATGTCAACCAGACAAAAAATGGCCTGGCCTGCATGATTACCAGAAAGAACGCGTCTGCACGCTGTTGGACCCGGGTCGAGACCCGCGCGGCAAGGGGTTTCACACGATCCAGTCGACCATTGCCATCGGTTCGGGCGGCCTCGTCGGCAAGGGCTGGAAGGAGGGAACGCAGACGCATCTGGCGTTCCTGCCTGAACGCCATACCGATTTCGTGTTCGCCGTGCTTGCCGAGGAATTCGGTTTCATCGGGGTATTGGTCCTGTTGGGGCTTTATATGGCGTTACTGGCGCGCGGCTTCATGATCGCTATCGGTGCGTCGACCCTGGGGGCGAAGTTGTTGGCCAGTTCAACGACAATGGTCTTTTTTACCTACCTGTTCGTGAATATCGGCATGGTCAGCGGCATTCTGCCGGTCGTAGGCATCCCCTTGCCGTTCATCAGTTATGGTGGAACGGCCGTCGTAACGCTCTGTCTGGGTATCGGCATTCTGATGGGAGTTCGCCGTAGCACGCAGGAACGCTAGGGAGGCATGGCGATGAGCGCCAGGGGCCGGTTATGGTGTGTTCTGGGAGTGTTCGTTGCGGCCTCGATTCTGGCGGCCTGTGGCACGTCGACTTCCCGCGCGCCGTCGGGGCAGAAGCGCGGCGGAGGCTATTACAAGGACGACGGCCCCGGCAGTGCATCATCCAGGGATCTGGCGAAAATCCCCGACGCCGTGCCGCGCGCAGAACCGCTGCGTGACCGCAACAACCGTTCCTATCGCGCGCTCGGCAAGACATACACCCCCCACACCCGCGTAGAACCCTTTCGTCAGCGTGGCGTCGCGAGCTGGTATGGACGCCGTTTTCATGGGCGGCCTACTGCCAGCGGCGAGTCATACAACATGTATGCGATGACCGCTGCGCATCCCACGCTGCCGATTCCAAGCTACGCGCGGGTCACTTCGCTCGAAAATGGCCGCTCGGTCGTGGTGCGGATCAATGATCGCGGCCCCTTCCTGCACGGGCGGATCATCGATCTCTCCTATGTGGCAGCCTGGAAACTCGGCTACATCAACAAGGGCAGCATGGAAGTCGAGGTCGAGCAGATCCTGCCCGACTGACAGTGAGAAATTTTGTCGGCATGAGATGGCGATATGATTCGCCGGTATCGGCGGATTTCTACCCGGCAGCGCTCTAGAGCGGTTTTGATTCAAGAGCTTACATTTTTCGCTGCTTGCCCCCATCCCAGCCTTCCCCCGCTTGCGGGGGAAGGGGATTGGTTCCCTCCCTCGCTTGCGGGGGAGGGTTAGGGTGGGGGCAACAGCGCAGAAAGTACGTAACTAAATCGAAACCGCTCTAATTCGATATCAATTGCCTGGCAAACGCCTTTTTCGGCAATTGTTTACATTCGTTTTGCCTATGCATAAAATGCCGAACGTAACCTTTCACTGGAAAGGTTCCAATATTGATAACCAGATTCAGGCATAAAGGGGAGGTAACAATGGATTTCGGATTTACATCAGTTCCATCTATTTTGATTATATGCTATTTCATTGGCATGATCATCAAGACTTCACCGCTGGACTCTCGGTATATCCCGGTCATTTGTGGTCTGGCGGGCGGCGTGCTTGGTGTTGTCGCGTTATTTTTGGTGCCTGAAGTCATTGGTTCCGATCCTTTGATGGCTGTTGCAATCGGTATTGCAAGCGGACTCGCTGCTACCGGAGCGAACCAGATCGGGGTACAGCTCAATAAGCAGGGGTGAGCGCGGGAGGGGCAACTTGCCCGACCCGCGCGTTTGATCTGATCAGGATTCGCCTGGAGAGGCGCCGTACATCGCCATGAATTCTGCTTCAGTCATTTTGTTGGTTTTTTCGGCGAACGAATACAGCGAAGGTTTCTTGTCGATGAAAACCTCAATGACCAAGGTCAGTCCTTCGGTATCATCGAGCAGCCCGACGGGGAGATAATACGAACCGTCGCTTTTCAGCCGGTAAAATAGCGGGCTGCCGCAGCGCTTGCAGAAACCGCGCTCGGCCCATTCGGACGACGGATAAACGCCGATGGCGTCCGATCCCTCGAACTCCGTTTCCGGCGTGCAGGCAATCGACACGGCTGGACCACCCGTCCAGCGCTGGCACATTTTGCAATGGCAAGCTCCGACGTCAGTATTGGTGAGAACTGCCGAAACCTGGACGGCGCCACACAGACAGTGGCCGGATCTCGTTTTTTCAGACATGAGCTTCTCCTCTCGTAATCCAAAACCATGCCAAGTGTAGTCCCGCTTCTCCTTTTTTGCATAACTTTAAAGAATTTCCTATGCCGATAGCCGTTATTGAATCCCTCGATTTTGAGAGCCGTGGAATTGCGCGGGTGGACGGCAAGGCGATATTCATCGAAGGCGCGTTGCCGGGGGAGACGGTCGAATACGAAGTCCTGCGCGCTCGTCCAACTTATGAGCAGGCGCGCGTCGTGCGTATCCTTCATGAGAGCGGGCAGCGGGTCATGCCGCGTTGTCCGCATTTCGGGGTGTGCGGCGGCTGTTCGTTCCAGCATCTCGATCCGCTGGCACAGGCGGCGGTAAAGCAGCGGGTGATGGAGGATGCCTTCTGGCACATCGCCAAACTTCGGCCCGAAGTCATTTATCCGGCGATGACCGGGCAGGCGTGGGGTTATCGCCAGCGCGCCCGGCTCGGCGTGCGGAAGGTTCCAACGCGAGGCGGGGTGTTGATCGGTTTTCATGAAAAGCGTTCGAGCTATATCGCCGATCTTGGCTGTTGTTTCGTGTTGCCGCCGCATGTGTCGGCGATGTTGCCCCGGCTGCGCGTGCTGGTGGAAGGATTCTCGATTGCCGACCGGGTTCCGCAGATCGAAATGGTGATGGGCGAGCGCGAATCGGGCGAACCTGTCACCGTGCTGGTGTTTCGTCACCTGTTGCCGTTTTCCAGCGCGGATTTGGAGCAGTTGCAGGCATTTGGCGAAGCAGAAGGGGTGGAAGTCTGGTTGCAGCCCGGCCAGCCGGAGACTGCGCGCCCGTTGGCGGAGGAGAGGGGCGGGGCAGTTTCGGGTCAAGTGCATACATTTTTCGCTGCCTGCCCCCATCCCAGCCTTCCCCCGCTTGCGGGGGAGGGAGTCGAATCCCCGCTTGCGGGGAGAAAGAGACTGATCCCCTCCTCCGCTTGCGGGGGAGGGTTAGGGTGGGGGGGCGACGGCGGAGTGGACGGCCCCCACGCTTCGCTGCCCCCCAAGGGGGCGGATTACGCCTTGGGGCGGCCCGGCGGCGCAATCGGGAATGAGCTGTTCTATTCCCTACCCGAATTCGACGTGCGCCTGGCGTTTCGGCCCGGCGATTTCACGCAGGTCAATGTCCATGCCAACCGTGTGCTGGTGCGTCACGCCGTGCAGTTGCTCGATCCGCGTGCGGGAGAACGGATTGGCGATTTGTTCTGTGGTCTGGGCAACTTCACCCTGCCCATTGCGCGTCGGGGCGCAACGGTGGTGGGGGTGGAAGGCAGTGCGGCGATGGTGGCGCGCGCAACAGAGAATGCCCGTGCCAACGGGCTGAGTGCGGTGTTTTATGCTGCCGATCTGTTCGAGACGACCGGGGACAGTTTCGCTGCGCTCGGAGCTTTCGACAAGCTGCTGCTCGATCCGCCGCGCGAAGGCGCGATTGCCGTGGTCAAAGCCATCGAGCCTTGCAGCGGCCCGCGCCGTATCGTCTATGTGTCGTGCAATCCCGCCACGCTTGCCCGGGATGCGGCCGTGCTGGTGCGGGAAAAGGGTTACGTCTTGCGTGGCGCGGGCATTGCCAACATGTTCCCGCATACCTCGCATGTGGAGTCGGTGGCGCTGTTCGAGCGAGAGCAAAGGCTCAACTCGATCGTCGAATGAACGATTTCCTTGTGCGTAGCCAGTCGCGCCCGGATGACGGCAGCCGTGATCGTTGCGTCATGGGTGCTTGCGGTCACGGCGCAGGAGTAGGCATTTTTGCCTACGCGCCAGACATGCAGGTCATTGATGTGCGTGTCGCCCGTCTCGATGGATTCTACGATGTCGTGAACGACCGGGTGATCCATTTCCCTGTCCAGCAGCACTTTGCCGGTCTCGACAATGAGCCCTTTTGCCCAGATGGCGATCAATATCGCCCCGGCAATGCCTACGGCTGGATCGAGCCAGCCCCATCCGTACAGCCATCCGCCCGCCAGCGCGACAATGGCCAGCACCGAGGTGAACGCGTCCGTGAGTACATGAATGTAGGCCGCTTTCATGTTGAAATCGTGATCGTGCGCGTGGTGATCATGTGCGTGGTGATGCGCGTGCCCGTGCTCATGCCCGGCGTGGCGCCGGCCGTGGTTGAGGATCAGTGCACAGGCAAGGTTGACGGCCAGTCCGAGCACGGCCACCAGCATGGCTTCCCGGTAATGAATGGGCTGCGGCGAGATGATCCGCTCCACTGAGCCGACCACCATCATTGCCGCGATGCCGAGCAGGAAAATGGCGCTGACGAAACCGCTCAGGACTTCGATTTTCCAGGTGCCGAACGCAAAGCGCGAATCTCCCGCGTAACGTCTCGCCGCCGCGTAGGCGACGGCGGCAAGGCCAATGGCCAGGGTATGCGAACTCATGTGCCAGCCGTCGGCCAGCAAGGCCATCGAGTTGAACCACCACCCGGCAGTGATCTCGACCACCATCGTCACAGCAGTGAGCCAGGCCACGATCCAGGTGCTGCGCTCGGCGGCAACGCTTGCGGTGTCGAAAACGCGGTTGTGCGTGCAAGGGAAACGGGTTTCGGTATGCATCGGCATCCTGACGGAAGTTTCAGGCGACGAGTCTGCCATATTTGGGCAGGGGTGATGCTGTCCGGTAGTTCACGCGCATCGGCGCCGGACACGGGAAAACGACGCCAAACGTATACGTGTTTCTACTAATAGTATTAATACTATTAGTATTATCTGCAATTGGCGGAAATGGAGGGGGGGAATAATTTGCAATTAAATTGAATGATGAACGTGACTGTCGTTTCGACAGAAAGGGCATTTGATGTTAATACGTTTTAAGCAATTCGGTTTTGATCGTTTGTATTTAATATACAGAATGTATGGGGTAGAAGTTATTATTTCCCGTAATAGCAGTGATGCATCATGAAATTCAGCATGTGTATAAACAAAAAATTGTTTATAAAAATCAATGCCGTTCTGATCGGTATCATAATAGCTTTATGCGTTGGGCAGGCTTTTCTGCTCGGCTTTTCCCTGATGCAAACGGTGGAAAATAATAGTTACATTATTTACATCACGATTTCCATTATTGCGTTTTCATTGCTGGCATTAGGGCTGACTGCGATTACGATCAAGGTTGCATCCAGGAAGCCGAGCGAAGAAATCCACATCCTGTTGAAGCGATTCAAGGGTGAAGTCGGCTCCACTCATCATTTCAGCGGCGAGGTCTCCGAGATTGCGACGGCCCTCGATGAGATGATGAGCGAGTTACATGGCTTGCTTCAGTCTGTCCAGTCCAAGGCCCGGGTCATTGATAGCGACGTGGAAGCACTGACCAAGGGAATACATCAGGTGGCGGCCGATCAGACCAACCTGTTTTCCCTCAGCGCCGCAATCGAAACGGTGCGTTCGAAGCAGAACGGGTTTTCCGTGATTTCCAGTGAAATACTGACGCTCGTCGAGCGTACCGGACATCTGACGGAAAATGTTCGTTGCATGGCCGATCAACTTCGTGCCGGAGTCAACGGGGTTCTCGTCGAGTTGGAGCATGTGCTCAGGCGCGTCGATCCCAGCCGGGCTGGCGCGCCGATAGATGTATCTACCAGTGCGGAAAGCGCGGACTCGCTGCACTGAATGTTGCAGTGCAACAACTTTTAACGGATTGTTCCTTCTTCTTCCTTGACTTATAAAGCCTTAAGGGGAAAACTGTGATTGTGCAGTGCAGCAAATTGGCTGCGATTCATCAATCACGTCACAGGAAGTTGATCCAATGAACACCAAGACTCACGGAATGCAGCACGGCGCGCACGCTAGCGCGGACTCACTCTCGCTTCAGCGGGAGACGATCATCAGGAAGGCACAGGAAAGCGTGCGCGCTTCGCATCAGCGGATGCGCAACCGTTGCCATGCCCGTCGTGGCGCGCGCGCGTAAGGCGGAAGATTTTCACTGACCCCGCAGGAAGAAGCGGTCCAGGTCATCCAGTGTGAACTGCATCCAGGTGGGGCGTCCGTGGTTGCACTGATCGGCCCGCTCGGTTTTTTCCATGTCGCGCAGCAGGGCGTTCATTTCCGGCACCGTCAGTTGACGGTTGGCGCGCACGGCGCCGTGGCAGGCCATCGTGGCGAGCAGGTTGTTGCGCCGCCGGGTGACGGCTTCGGATGCCGGGTATTCGCGTAGTTCTTCCAGCAGTTCGCGTAACAGTTCCACCACCGGCGCGTTGGCAAGGAGTGCGGGGACGGTGCGCACGGCGAGTTCCCGAGGACCGGCAACTGAGACCTCGAACCCCATCTTGAGCAGGATTTCCCCGTGGGATTCCGCAGTCGCCATTTCCGCCGGGCTGACGCTGAATATTGCCGGAACCAACAGACGCTGCACGGACGGCGTGCCGTCGAGCACGGTCTTGAGTTTTTCGTAAAGAATGCGCTCGTGGGCGGCATGCATGTCGACGAGCGTGAACCCCTGGGCGTTCTGCGCCAGGATGTAGATGCCGTGCAGTTGCGCAAGGGCGTAGCCAAGCGGATTTTCGGTCCCGTTACGTTCGTCGATGGCATCGTATTGCACGGCGGACGACTGGGGTCGGGCGTTGGCGGCGAAGTTGAAATAGGCCTGACTTGCCGAATCCATGGCGATGCGCCCCGGCGTGGCGGCGTGATGTTCCGAAGGCTGGGGATAGCGCTCGGCAATGGGTTCGGAAGCGGGCAGGGGGGCAGGGGCGAGCGCTTGTCCTGCGCCCGTTCCGCCCAGCGCCCGGGTCAGGGCATGGCATATGAACTGGTGCACGCCACGGGAGTCGCGGAAGCGGACTTCGATCTTGGCTGGATGCACATTGACGTCGACGCCTGCCGGGTCGAGTTCGAGAAAGAGCACATAGGCCGGATAGCGGTTGCCGTGCAGGATGTCGGCGTAAGCCTGGGTGATGGCGTGGTTGAGTAGCTTGTCGCGCACGTATCGGCCATTGACGAAAAAGTATTGCGCGTCGCGTCGGCTGCGGGCATAGGCCGGAAGGCTGGTGAAGCCGGTGAGTCTGAGCGCGCCCTCCGCACGGATCTCGATCGCCTGTTCCAGGAAGTCGTCTCCTATCAGCGTGGCGATGCGCGCGCGCGCCTCGCTCACGGTCAGGCGGTGAAGCACGCGCTTGTTGTGGGCAAGCTGCATGGCGATATCGGGCCGGGCAAGCGCGATGCGGCAGAAGACTTCTTCGCAATGGGCAAATTCGGTGGCGTCGGTTCTGAGGAATTTGCGCCGCGCCGGGGTGTTGTAATAAAGATCGGTCACATCGACGACCGTGCCGCGATTGAGGGCGGCAGGCACGGGTTCGCGATGGGTGGAGTCGATTTTCCAGGCGTGATCCGCGCCCTCTGCTCGACTGGTGATCGTCGTGCGGGCAATCGAGGCGATGGCGGCCAGCGCCTCGCCGCGAAAACCCATCGTGCCAACCCGCTCGAGATCGTCGAGACTGTTTATCTTGCTGGTGGCGTGGCGCTCCAGTGCGAGGGCAAGTTCATCGTGCGGGATGCCGCAGCCATCGTCGGAGACGAGGATACGGCGCACGCCGCCCGTGTCCAGTTGTACATCGATGGCTCTTGCCCCGGAGTCGAGCGCGTTTTCCAGCACTTCCTTGAGTACCGAGGACGGGCGTTCGACCACTTCGCCTGCGGCAATCTGGTTGATGAGCAGTTCGGGCAGGCGATGGATGGATGGCATGTGGCGGTTTTCAGAGAACTTCAGCGGCGTAATCGGCCAGTCGCGAGCGTTCGCCGCGTTGCAGCGTGATGTGCCCGGCGTGCGGCCAGCCCTTGAAGCGGTCGACGACGAACGACAGGCCCGACGAACCTTCGGTGAGGTAGGGCGTGTCGATCTGCGCGATGTTGCCGAGGCAAACCACCTTGGTTCCGGGACCTGCGCGGGTGATGAGCGTTTTCATCTGCTTCGGGGTAAGGTTTTGCGCCTCATCAATGATAAGGAATTTTTGGATAAAGGTGCGGCCGCGCATGAAATTTAAACTCTTGATTTTGATGCGGTTGCGCACGAGGTCGGCGGCTGCCGCGCGTCCCCATTGACCGGCTTCGCCGACGGTGCCGTTGAGCACTTCCAGGTTGTCTTCGAGCGCGCCCATCCAGGGGGCCATCTTCTCTTCTTCCGAACCGGGCAGAAAACCGATGTCCTCGCCGACCGGCACGGTTACGCGGGTCATGATGATTTCGGAGTAGCGCCGGGCTTCCAATACCTGCGTGAGTCCGGCAGCCAGCGTCAGGAGCGTTTTGCCGGTTCCGGCCTGACCGAGCAGGGTAACGAGGTCGATTTCCGGGTTCATCAGAAGGTTGAGGGCGAAATTCTGTTCGCGGTTGCGTGCGGTGATGCCCCACACGCTGTTCTTGCTATGGCGAAAGTCGACCAGGGTTTCGAGCACGGCGGTACGCCCCACCTGCTCGCGCACCCAGGCTTCAAAGGGAGTATCGCTGTTCAGGTGGACGAATTCGTTCAGCAGGAAGCGGCTTGCCATCGGCCCGGTGACACGGTAGGCGGTGTGGCCTTCCGTTTTCCACGATTCCATGCCGGTCGCGTGCGTTTCCCAGAAGTCGGCGGGTAATTCGCAGGCGCCGGTGTAGAGCAGTTCGCTGTCTTCCAGCACCTTGTCGTTGAAGTAATCCTGCGCCGCCAGCCCCAGGGCGCGCGCCTTGATCCGCATGTTGATGTCTTTGCTGACGAGGATGACCGCGCGCTCGGGTTCGCGCCGGGCCAGGGACATCAGCACCGAAAGAATCTGGTTGTCGCCCCTGGCAGTGGGAAGCCCTGCCGGCAATGCGGTGTTGATGGCCTCGGTTTGCAGGAACAACCGGCCGCTGGCAAGTCCGTGTGAAGACGCTTCCAGCCGGATGCCCGAGGCGATGTCGTCGGCCACAGAGACGATTTCATCGAGCATGCGGCTGACCTGCCGGGCGTTGCGCGCGATTTCGGACATGCCTTTCTTGCTGTTGTCCAGTTCTTCCAGGGTCATGATGGGAATGTAAATGTCATTCTCTTCAAAGCGGAAGATACTCGTGGGGTCGTGCATCAGGACGTTGGTGTCGAGCACGAAGAGCTTGGGGTGATGGGGGACGGACGTGGATTTTTTGGTCTTGCTGGAAGTGGGCATGAGGAGGAACCTTTTGTGTCAGTCAAAAAGCAGCGCCGCTGCAACCGCCCGACCTTCAAGGGCAAGGATGTTGTAAGTGCGACAGGCGGCGGGCAAATCCATCGGCTCGACGGGAACCCCGGCTTCGATCAGCGGGCGCAACAGCGCCGGGGCTGGAAAACGCTGGCGGCGGCCCGTGCCGAGCAGCACGATTTTGGGGGCCAGCGTCATGAGGGCGGCAAAATCATCGACGGTCAATGCGTCAAACCCCGCTGACCAGCCGGAGACGATGCGCTCCGGGGTGACGATCAGGTGGCCATCGTGACGCACATGGTTGATGGTGACGAAGCGCTCGAAGTGGCTGGTGAAGAGATTAATGCCGGGAGATTGGTTGGGGTGGAGTTTCATCAGAAAATGAGCTCGAGCTGTTCGAGCGTTTGCCCGTCATTTCCTTTTTGACTCGATTCAAGCTGCTGAAGTGATTTTCTGGCATTTGCATCACCCAGTTCCCCTGCCTTTTTCAACCATTTTTTGGCCTCAACGAGGTTTTGCGCCACTCCCAGACCTTTTGCATACATCACGCCGATATTGTGCAGGGCAGTCGTGTCATGACGCTCTGCAATCTTGAGATACCACTTCAGGGCTTCTTCATAATGGGGTTCGATGAGTTCTTCACCGCCTGCGTATATTTTCGCAAGGTGAGTCTGGGCCAGTAAATGCCCCTGCTCGGCGGCTCTCGTATACCACTTCAAGGCTTCTGCAACATCCGGCTGGGCGACGCACCAGCCCGTGGAGTACATGTTTCCAAGCTCATGCTGTGCATCCACGAGTCCCTGTTCCGCCGCTTTTTGAAACCATTTCACGCCTTTTTCTTCATTTTCCCGACCGCCCAGGAACCAGCAGTAAATTCCCCCAAGCTCGAATTGCGCCTTTACATCGCCAAGTTCCGCCGCCTGACGAAAACCTTCCGTTGCCATCTGAAACCATCTTGCGGATTCTTCTTCAAACCATTTGACGTCTTTTTCGCCGGAAAAAAGACCCAATGCGGTAGCAACCGTTTTGATTCTTTTGTTCTGGGCGCCGCTTCCGGTTTTGGCCATGTCATATATTTCTCCCAGACGGCACTGCGCTTCCGCGTCCCCCTGTTCAGCCGCCTGACGAAATCCTTCTACCGCTGTTTGAATCCACCTGATAGCCTCTTCTTCATTTTTCCGGTTGGCCGGGAGTCTGGAGTACATCAGTCCGAGCTCATACTGGGCTTTTGCATGCCCCTGTTCCGACGCCTTGAGATAGCACTGCATGGCTTTCCCGGAGTCCTGCTTGACGCCCTGACCCTCTTCGTACATGCGCCCAAGGTCATATTGGGCATGTGCATTTCCTTGATCTGCTGCCTGTTTTATCTCTTCAAAACGCTTCATCAGCGTAAACAGCGCCATGATTTTCTCCTGATGATGAAGTGGCGATTATTTCTTTGAAAACCAGGCGCGGGCGCGACGGTTGCACGGTGCGCCCGGCGCGGCTCTGGTGATCGGGTTGGGGAAGCCGGTCGATGGACGCTTTTCATCCTCCTGCTGCCAGTTCCGCAAGCAGGATGTCCTGGGCGGAGTGCGCGGCGCGGCGCGAGGTTTTACGCTTGTAGCGACCATCGGGCTGCATTTCCCATGCCTGGCTATTGTCGAGAAGGTAGGAGCGCAGGCCCTCCTTGATGACCCGGCGCTTGAGTTGCGGGTCGAGGATGGGGAAGGCGACCTCGATGCGGCGGAAGAAGTTGCGCGGCATCCAGTCGGCGCTCGACAGGTAGACCCGGTCTTCGCCATCGGCGCGGAAGTACAGGATGCGGTGGTGTTCCAGGAAGCGCCCGACCAGTGAGCGCACGTGGATGTTTTCCGAGAGTCCCGGCACGCCGGGGCGTAGCGCACACGGGCCGCGCACGATGAGTTCGATTTCCACGCCGGCCGAGGAAGCTTCGTAGAGCGCCTCGATGGTGTCGGGGTCGAGCAGGGCGTTGACCTTGGCGATGACGCGGCCACGCCGACCCGCACGGGCGATTTCGGTTTCGTTCTTGATGGCGGCAATGACATTGGACTGAAGCGAGAACGGGGCCTGCCACAGGTGGGTGAGGGTGGAGGCCCGGCCAAGGCCGGTGATCTGCTTGAAGACTTCGGCGACATCTTCGCCGATCTGCGCGTTGGCGGTCAGCAGGCCGAAATCGGTGTAGAAGCGCGTGGTGCCGGGATGATAGTTGCCGGTTCCCAGATGGACGTAGCGGCGCAGTTCGCCGTCGGCTTCGCGGCGCACGAGCATGAGCAGCTTGGCGTGAACCTTGTAGCCGAAGACGCCATAGACGACATGCGCGCCCGCTTCTTCAAGACGGTTGGCCCAGGAAATGTTGGCCTCTTCGTCGAAACGGGCCATGAGTTCGAGGACGACGGTGACTTCCTTGCCCTTCTGCGCAGCGCGCACGAGGTGTTCCATGAGCACGGAATCGGTTCCGGTGCGATAGACGGTCATCTTGATGGCGACCACTTTCGGGTCGTCCGCGCCCGCGCGCAAGAACTCGATGACCGGCGCGAAACTCTGAAAGGGGTGGTGAAGCAGAACATCCTGCTTGCGCAGCGCGGAGAAGATGTCGCGTCGATGCCCGAGCGCCTTGGGGATGCCGGGGCGGAAGGGCGGGTATTTGAGATCGGGCCGGTCGACCCGGTCGGGCACCTGCATCATGCGCACGAGGTTGACGATGCCCGGCAGGGTGTAGAGGTCGTTGTGATCGAGCCGGAAGTGCTGGAGGAGAAAATCGGCCATTTCCTCGGAGCAGTTGTCGGCCACTTCCAGCCGCACGGCGTCCCCATAGTGGCGCTGCTGGAGTTCGCCCTTGAGTTGGGCGCGCAGATCCTTGATTTCTTCTTCATCGACGAAGAGATCGGTGTTGCGGGTAACGCGGAACTGGTAGCAACCATGCACGTGCATGCCGGCAAAGAGTTCATCGACGTGGGTATGCAGCACGGAGGAGAGGAAGACGAAGGTGTAGGGCGGCTGACCGGGGCGATCCGGCAGGCGGATGATGCGGGGCAGCACCCTGGGCGCCTGCACGATGGCGGTGTTCGAAACGCGCCCGAAGGCATCGCGTCCTTCGAGCTCCACGGCGAAATTCAGGCTCTTGTTGAATACCCTTGGGAAGGGGTGTGCGGGGTCCAGCCCGATGGGGGTGAGCACGGGGATGACTTCGCGCCGGAAGAAATCGTGAATCCAGGCGCTTTGCGCTTCGTCCCACAGACCGCGGCGCAGGAAGACGATGCCTTCATTTTCCAGCGCGGGCAGGATGATGTCATTGAGCAGCGCGTATTGTTCGGACAGGATCTGGTGTACTTCGTTGCTGACGAGTGTGAGCAATTCCTTGGGCAGGATGCCGTCGCAGCCGGCGATGCTGGTGCCCAGCCGGATCTGTTCACGAATGCCGGAAACCCGGATCTCGAAAAATTCATCGAGGTTACTCGATACGATACACAGGAATCGCAACCGTTCGAGGAGCGGAACCCTCGGGTCGGCGGCCTGTGCGAGCACACGACGCTGGAATTGAAGCAGGGAGAGCTCGCGGTTGATGTAGTGTTCCGCGTCGTAAAAATTCTTGTTGATTAGAGCGGTCATGATATTGTTCCTTCCCTGTGTGTTGCTTCCCTGTGATAACGTAATTATGTGGCACAATCCGACATGCCACAATCTACGCGGTTTCGGGCGGTTTTGTCCAAGACTCTGCGAAAGAGTCCGAGACTCCTGACCGTGGGAAGAGCGGTTAAAAACACACACGCCATCGGAAGGGCGCGTCAATGCGCTATCGATGAATTTCGGGTATTTCGGGGGAGAGATGGAACAGATCGTACTTGACGAAGTCCGTTCAGACGGACGCCAGCGCGGCATCGGCATGGGCGTGCCCCTTTCGATGGACTCTTTCGAACGCATCATGAGAGTGAACTTCGCAAACTATTGCGTCGAGCTTCAATCTGTCCAGGCGGAATTGCGGAAAGAAATCGAAGGCATTCACGAGGGCATGCGCGAGGAGTTCGCCGCGCAGAAATGGCGCATCATCAAATTTTTCACGGTAATCAATACGGCGCTCGCTGTCGCTGCATACTTCATCGTTACAAAACTGTAACAATCTGACGTGTGGTGAAGTGAAGCTCATCGCCTTATCCGCGTTGCCTGGAATGCGCCCCGTCGCGCCTGCGGCGCGTCACGAATCAAATCTTTCAGCCTCTCACGATGCAGAATGTAATTGCCGCAGTCGACCTCGGCTCCAACAGTTTCCGCCTCCAGGTTGGGCGCATCGTCAATGACCAGATCTATGCCTTCGACGGATTGAAGGAGCAGGTGCAGCTGGCAGCGGGGCTGTCGGCGGACAAGTGGCTGGATGACGCAGCCTGGCAGCGGGGCATCGCCGCCTTGCATCTGTTCCATGAGCGGCTTGCGGGCTTTCCGCCCGAGGCCGTGCGCGCGGTGGCAACCAATACGTTGCGCGTTGCCAAGAATGCGGCGAGTTTTCTGCGCGAGGCCGAAAAGGCGCTTGGTTTTCCCATCGAGGTGATCGGCGGACGCGAGGAAGCGCGCCTGATCTATGTGGGGGTTGCCCACACGCTGCCCGATCCGCATCGCCAGCAGTTGATTGTCGATATTGGCGGCGGTTCGACCGAGTTCATCATCGGCAAGAGCTTCGAGCCCGTTCTGCTCGATTCGCTCTATATGGGCTGCGTCAGTCACAGCCTGCGCTATTTCCCCGGCGGGAAGATCGACAAGCGCAGTTTCCGGGAGGCGGAGCTTTTTGCACGCCGCGAATTGCAGTCGATCGCCCATGAATACCTTGAAACGGGTTGGGAAATGGCGGTCGGTTCCAGTGGCACGGCCAGAGCGCTGGAAGATGTGCTCGTGGAGAACGGCCTGTCGGAGAAGGGAATCACCCGCGACGGACTGGAAAAGCTGCGCACGATCTTCCTGCGCGCGGGTTCCGTCGATGCGGCCGATCTGTATGGCCTGAGAAGCGAGCGCAAGTCCGTCATCCTCGGGGGGCTTGCGATCATGATCGCGGTGTTCCACGAGTTCGGATTGCGGCACATGGCGTTTTCAGAAGGAGCGCTGCGGCTGGGCGTGCTCTACGATCTGCTGGGCCGCTATCACCGCAATGACCTGCGTGATGCCACTGTCGATGTCTTCATGAACCGCTACCGGGTCAATGCCCGTCTGGCCGTACAGGTGGCCGATACGGCTTGTTTCCTGCTTGCGCAACTCGACCCGGCGGCCGCCGATTCGGCCAATATGAATCGCAGGTTCCTGCGTTGGGCGGCGCTTTTGCACGAGATCGGCATTTCCGTCGCGCATGCCGGGTATCACAAGCACAGCGCCTACATCCTTGCCAACGCCGACATGCCGGGCTTTTCGCGCATGGATCAGGGGCGGCTCGCGCGGCTCGTGCTGGCCCATCGCGGCAAGCTCGAACGCTCGGCGGAGATCGACCCATCGAGTCCGGACTGGTTGCTGATCGTCTGTCTGCGTCTGGCGGTGGTGATTCATCGCGCCCGCGACAACCGGGGCGTGCCGGACATTGCCCTGACCCGGACGAAGCGCGGCTTCATCGTTGAAACCTCGCCGGAATGGTTGCAGGAACTGCCGCTCACGCGAGCCGCGTTTGAAGCAGAGCGGTTGCAGTGGCAGTCGATCGGTCGCGTGCTCACCGTGCGCACACGGGCGGCGCGCATGGCTTGAGATTCATCTTTCATTCAGTGCTGATCGATACACATCTTCATCTCGACGCAGTTGAGTTCGACCCGGATCGCGCGGCGCTGCTCGCACGTGCACGCGCGGCAGGCGTCGGAGAATTTGTCGTGCCCGCCGTCGACCGCGAAGGGTTCGCGCGCGTGCTGGCGCTGGCCGGGACGACGTCCGGCGTTTTTCCGGCGCTCGGCATTCATCCGCTGTACGTCGATCGCGCCGATGAAACCGATCTCGATGCGCTCGATGCCCTGCTTGCAGAAGGCCGCGCCGTGGCCGTAGGGGAAATCGGGCTGGATCATCATGTGCCGGGTCTCGATGCTGCGCGGCAACAGACATTCTTTACCGCGCAACTCGGGCTGGCGCGTCGCCATGGTTTGCCGGTCATCCTCCATGTGCGCCGGGCGCTGGATGCCGTGCTTGCGGCCCTGCGGCGAACCAGGGTTGCGGGCGGCATTGCGCACGCCTTCAACGGCAGCTTTCAGCAGGCGGAGGCTTTCATCGGACTGGGATTCAAACTCGGTTTCGGCGGCGCAATGACCTTTGACGGGTCGCGCCGCATCCGCCGTCTTGCGGCCGAATTGCCGCTGGATGCAATCGTGCTTGAGACCGATGCGCCGGATATGCCGCCCGTCTGGGCGCGTGGCGAACGGAACGTGCCGGAAAATCTTCTGCGTATTGCAGAAGTTCTCGCCGGATTGCGCAACCTGCCGCTTGAAGAGATTGTTCAGACCACTTCCGGCAATGCGCGTGCAGTGCTGGCACTACCGGGAAACAACTGATTCCTTCGGGTTATGGTGAGAAAATATGTCGCTACTGGCAGGAGAGGGCGCATGGGCAAGCGGATTTGCTCATAAAAAAATGGAATCTGAATCATTGTTGCCCTGTATTTTGCCGCAGTGCAGCATGTTTTGTTTTGAGCAAAGTGCCATAATCAGCCATTCCGGTGAAATCTGATCCGGGAATGTTCGTTGCAGTGCCTTACCGAATTTACAAAGGAGAGAGCTTTGAAAATCCTGGTTCCGGTCAAGCGCGTGGTCGATTACAACGTCAATATCCGTGTCAAAGCGGATGGCAGCGGGGTAGATCTGGCCAACGTGAAAATGAGTATGAACCCATTCGATGAAATCGCGGTGGAAGAGGCGGTGCGCCTGAAGGAAGCTGGCGTGGCGACCGAAGTGGTCGTCATGAGCGCCGGTCTGCCAGCCTCGCAGGAAACGTTGCGTACCGCAATGGCGATGGGGGCCGATCGAGGCATTCTGGTAGAAACCGATGTCGATCTGCAACCGCTGGCAGTTGCCAAGCTCCTGAAAGCGATTGTGGATAAGGAAGCTCCGAGGATGGTCATTGCGGGCAAACAGGCCATCGATGACGATGCCAATCAGACCGGGCAGATGCTTGCTGCGCTGCTTGGCTGGCCGCAGGCGACGTTCATTTCCAAACTCGTTCCCGGCGCGGACGAAGTCACCGTTACCCGCGAAATCGATGGCGGCCTGGAAAAACTGGCGGTCAAGCTGCCGGTGGTGGTAACGGTCGACCTGCGCTTGAACGAGCCGCGCTACGCGACCTTGCCGAACATCATGAAGGCAAAGAAAAAGCAGCTCGACATCATGAAGCCTGCCGATCTGGGCGTGGATGTCGCGCCGAGACTTGCGACTCTCAAAGTGACCGAGCCGCCCAAGCGTAGTGCAGGGATCGTCGTGGCCGATGTCGGTCAGTTGGTTGATAAACTCAAGAACGTTGCAAAGGTGATCTGAACATGGCCATTCTCGTCATTGCCGAACACGACAACGCCGCCTTGAAGGCTGCGACCCTCAATGCCGTGACTGCCGCCGGAAAACTCGGCGGCGATGTTCATCTGCTCGTGGCCGGAGCCAATGTCGCTGCGGTGAGCGAGGCTGCCGCCAAGGTAGCGGGCGTTGCCAAGGTGCTGGTTGCCGATGCGCCGCAGTATGAAACGCAGGTTCCGGAAAACATCGCCGTCCTGGTCAAGGGACTGGCTTCCGGCTACAGCCATATCGTGGCTCCCGCCACCAGCATGGGCAAGAATCTGGCCCCTCGCGTGGCGGCGTTGCTCGATGTCGCCCAGGTGAGCGACATCATTGCCGTCGAAGCGCCGGATACCTTCGTGCGCCCGATCTATGCCGGTAACGCGCTGGCGACGGTGAAAAGCGCCGATCCGATCAAGGTGATCACCGTGCGCACGACTGCATTCGATGCAGCCGGAGAAGGCGGCGGCGCGGCGATCGAGCCGGTGGCAGCCCAGGCCGATCTCGGCCTCGTGCGCCTGATTGGGCGCGAAGTCACCAAGAGCGCCCGTCCCGAACTGGGAGCAGCCAAGGTCATCGTTGCTGGAGGTCGTGGTCTGGGCAGCAGCGAAAACTACAGCAAGATACTTGAACCGCTGGCCGACAAGCTCAATGCGGCGCTCGGCGCGAGCCGCGCTGCGGTGGATGCCGGTTTCGTGCCCAACGATTATCAGGTTGGGCAGACCGGCAAGATCGTTGCGCCGCAACTCTACTTTGCCATCGGGATTTCGGGGGCGATCCAGCATCTTGCTGGCATGAAGGATTCCAAGGTGATCGTGGCGATCAACAAGGACGCCGACGCGCCGATCTTCCAGGTAGCCGATTTCGGCCTCGTGGCCGACCTGTTTTCCGCTGTGCCGGAACTGGTGGCGGCACTGGGTTGATCCCGTTGTCGCGGATGGCAGCGGCCTTCGATGACCGCTGGCATCTTTTAAACAAACAAGCATCGAAACACTCACATTGGAGGGAGAACCCATATGAGCACCTATAACGCACCGCTTGCCGACATGCGCTTTGCCTTGAACGAACTGGCCGGTCTGGAAGAAATTCTTGCCTTGCCCGACTTCGCCGAAGTTGATGCCGACACGGTAGACGCCATTCTGGAAGAAGCCGCCAAATTCGCTTCCCAGGTCGTCGATCCGTTGAACCTGAAGGGCGACGTAGATAGCCCGGTCTGGAAAAACGGCGTTGTCACCACGAACCAGGAATACAAGGACGCCTACAAGCTCTTTTGTGAAAACGGCTGGCATGCGATGCCGGTTGACGTCAAATACGGCGGGCAGGGCTTGCCGCACCTCGTCAACATTGCGGTCAATGAAATGTGGCGTTCCGCCAGCATTGCCTTTGCGCTGTGTCCGATGCTGACCCTGGGCGCCATTGAAGCGGTTCGTCACCACGCTTCCGAGGAGCTCAAGGAAAAGTACCTGCACAAGATGGCCGACGGCACCTGGTCGGGCACGATGAACCTGACCGAACCGCAGGCCGGTTCCGACCTGACGGCCATTCGCACCAAGGCCGTGCCCGATCCCAGCGGCGATGGCACGTACCGGATCACCGGCACCAAGATCTTCATCACCTGGGGCGAACACGACATGGCGGATAACATCATCCACCTCGTGCTCGCGCGTCTGCCCAATTCCGATCCTGGCCTGAAAGGTATCTCGCTCTTCGTCGTTCCCAAGTTCCTCGTCAATGACGACGGCAGCCTGGGAGCGCGCAACGACCTGATCTGCTCGGCCATCGAGCACAAGCTCGGCATCCACGGCAGCGTCACTTCGGTCATGTCCTATGGCGACAATGAAGGCGCGAAGGGCTGGCTGGTCGGGCAGGAAGGCAAGGGCGTGGCCTACATGTTCACGATGATGAACCACGCGCGCCTCAACGTGGGTCTGGAAGGCGTCGGCGTAGCCGAGCGCGCCTACCAGCACGCGCTGGCCTATGCCCGTGAGCGCATCCAGGGCGCGATCATCGGCGACAAGACCAAGGAAACCAAGCCCATCCTGTTCCACCCGGATGTGCGTCGTCTCCTGATGGACATGAAAGCCCGCACCGAAGCCATGCGCGCGATTGCCTATTTCGTGGCCGGCAACATGGACAAATCCGCGCACCATCCCGATGCGGCGGTTCGCAAGCAGGCTCAGGCGTATGTCGAACTGCTCACCCCGGTGGTCAAGGCCTGGAGCACCGAAAACGGCATCGATATCGCCAACGAAGGCATCCAGGTGCATGGCGGAACCGGCTTCATCGAAGAAACCGGCGCAGCGATATACCTGCGCGACGCCCGCATCACCACGATCTACGAAGGCACGACCGCCATTCAGGCCAACGACCTGGTTGGCCGCAAGACCGCGCGTGAAAAGGATGAAGCGGGCAACGTCGGCTTCACGGCCCGTGGGCTCTATAAGGACATTGCCGCCTATGCCGACAAGCTGGCGGGGGACGCCAGACTGGGTGACATCGGCAAGCTCCTGAAAGAAGCCACCCAGGCGCAGATCGACGCGACCGAATGGCTGATCGGCGCCTATGGCAGCGCGCCGGAAATCGTGCATGCCGGTTCCGTTCCCTACGTCAAGCTCACCGGCATCGTGGTAGGCGGCTGGCTGATGGCCAAGTCTGCGCAGATTGCGCAGGCGAAGCTGGACGCGGGCGCAACCGACACCTACTACAAGGGCAAGCTGGCCACCGCCCGTTTCTTCGCACAACACTGGCTGGTGCACGCCAGAGCGACCGCGACGGAAATCATGCAGGGCGGCGAGTCGGTATTTGGTCTCGAAGAGCCTCTGTTCTAAGCTGAGGCAAAGCAGTCAAACGGCGTCTTCCCTTCGGGGGAGACGCCGTTTTTTTAGTAATGCCTACATATGTTGTATGACATTTAATGACAACAATGCATGAATCGTAAAATTTTTCACACAACATAGCAGCTTTTGATAATATGGGCGTCTCATATTTCAAATATCTGAAGCAGAAAACGCAAACGGAATGAACCTAGCGGCGAAACTACTTCCACTTGGCAAGAAACCATACAGCCCACGGCTTGTTGGGCTGGCTCGATTTTTGCTACACACACACACACACACACACACACACACACACACACACACACACACACACACACACACACACACACACACA
>Ga0209737_10000993_pt1 | contig 21365 bp, 14 predicted proteins | sample TergutCu122P3_FD_187284 | JGI IMG/M metagenome (GOLD analysis project Ga0209737, IMG submission 187284) | Cubitermes ugandensis P3 segment gut microbial communities from Kakamega Forest, Kenya - Cu122 P3 (SPAdes) (version 2) | ecosystem: Host-associated > Arthropoda: Insects > Digestive system...
AAGTTCTTCCAGAATATTTTCTTCTTTCGCTTTTTCAATATTTCTTTGAATTTCTTCCGCGGAAAACTCCGTCGTTTCCAATATTTTCGGCAATTCTTCCTCTACTACTTCTTTCTTGGGCGGCAGCGGATTCTCCAACGGAAGTGAGGCGATTGACTCTTCAATTAAATGCTTGAAATCCGAAAACTCGTTTGCTTTTACCGTCATAGCAAGTTCTTCAAGTTCTTTCTCGTTACTTGTCTCGACAGCATACGGCTCCTCCTGCTCCAGCCCTTCAAGTTCCGCAAGAATCGTGTTGCTTATCTCATCGTCATAATTGATTTCTTCGCTCATCGCTTCCGCCAACTCGTTTTCAATCTTCTCTTCGATTGATACGTCCTTCGGCTTCGGTTGTTCCGGCGGGATTTCTATTTCCGGAATTTTTACTTCGGGAATTTCAACTTCGGGAGTTTTTTTTTCAACTTCCGGTGTTTTTACTTCAGAGATTTCTATTTCGAGTTCGGGAATCTCTACTTCCGGAATTTTTATTTCAGGGATTTTTATCTCGGGGACTTCAATTTCGGGAATTTCTTCCGGCAGTGTTTGCGGAATTTCCTGCGGAGTTTCCGTTTTTGCCGGCGTTTCGGGAGGAGTAATGAAATAACTCTCTATATCATCTTCTATGCTTTCTTCTATGCTTTCTGCGCTCTCCGCGCTTTCCATACTTTCCGCATTTTCTATATTGGCTATAATTTCTTCTTCGCTTTCGATTTCGCTTTGCGCTTCAATTTCTTTTTTGTCGTTCAAATAACTTTCGCTTGCAAAATCTTTCCATTCTAAAGTGCCGCCTAAAATTTCAAAAAGAGTGTCGTTTCCGCTGTTTCTATGGGGAACTTTCCCGAGAAAACGCGATTTCGGATTCAGGCGCACAAGATAATCTTCAAGCGTATGCGATTCTTCGACGTTGTCCTGCAAAGACAAAATCTGTGCGGCTTTGGCGAGTGCGGATTGGTGTGTCGGCTCAATTTTCAACACTTCAAACAACTGATTTATTGCCGATTCATACTCTTTCTGCTCTATAAGACACAATGCCAAAACAAAACGCCCCGTTGCAAAATCCGGTGACTTATCAACGCCGTCCAAGGCAATTTTTTGCGCTTCGGAAACCTTTTTTGCCATAAGTAAATTATAGGCATATCTCGCAAATAAAAGAGAATCCGGACGGATTTTTAATACCTTTTCCATGTAATCCTGCGAAATAACCGCTTTGCTCATAAACGCTCCCTAAAAACCAATATAATCAATATTTTTTTAGTAAAATACTTTTTGCAATTCCGCAAATAATATTTTTCGGTAAAAATATAAAAAAAGAGGTGTTTATGAAAAACTTCAGAAAAATCAACAACGATGTTTACTGGGTCGGCGCAAACGATAAACGGCTTGCTTTATTTGAAAACGCATTTCCGCTTCCAAACGGCGTTTCATACAATTCTTACTTGGTAACGGACGAGAAAAATATCCTGCTCGACTGCATTGACAAGTCGGTTTGCGGCGTATTTTTCGAGAATTTGGAATATCTTCTGAAAGGCAAAAAACTTGATTTTGTCGTGGTAAATCACGTGGAACCCGACCATTGCGCCACCTTGGGCGAATTGGTTTTGCGTTTTCCCGAAGTAAAAATTATCGGAAATTCGCGCACAATCGCGATGATAAAACAATTCTTTGAATTTGACATCGACAAGCGGGCGGTTTTGGTAAAAGAAGGCGATACGATTTCAACCGGAAAGCACGAATTTGCGTTTTACACGGCAGCGATGATTCACTGGCCCGAGGTTATGATGACCTACGACAAAACCGACAAATTTTTATATTCCGCAGACGCATTCGGCTCGTTCGGCACGCTCAACGGAAACATTTTCGCCGACGAAACCGATTTCGAGCGCAATTTTTTAGACGAAGCTCGGCGATACTACACAAATATCGTAGGAAAATACGGCTTGCAGGTTCAGGCAACGCTTAAAAAAGCGGCTACCCTCGACATCTCGGCGATTTTGCCGCTTCACGGACCGATTTGGCGCAAAAATTTGAATTTTATCCTGGATAAATACCAAAAATGGAGTTCGTATCAGCCCGAAGAAGAGGGCGTTTTAATAACTTATGCCTCTATTCACGGCAACACCGAAAATGCGGCGAATATTCTTGCGACACAACTTGCCGAAGCGGGCATCAAAAAAATCGCTCTGTTTGACGTTTCGGTAACGCACCCGTCTTTTGTGCTTTCGGAAGCGTTCAGGTTGAGTCACATTGTTTTTGCGGCGGCGACTTACAATTCGGGTATTTTTGTAAGTATGGAAACCCTTCTGAACGACATTGCCGCTCACAATTTGCAAAACCGCACGGTCGCAATTATTGAAAACGGCTCCTGGGCGGCGCAATCCGGACAAAAAATGAAAGATATTTTAGAAAAATTAAAAGGAACAAAATTCATTGAACCGATTGTTTCGCTTAAATCGTCGGTCAAGGAAGAAAATGTTTTGCAACTGCAAAATTTGGCGGAAGAAATTGTCAATTCTTTGAAAAAACCTCTGCCCGCTCCGGTTGTCAATAACACAAAAATCGAGCCAAGTGCGTTTTTCAAAATTACTTACGGACTTTTTGTGTTGTCTTCGGCGGACGACGATAAAGACAGCGCCTGCATAATAAACACGGTTTTACAGGTTACCGACACTCCGAAACGGATAGGAATTGCGGTAAACAAAGCGAATTTCACGCACGATTTGATTGTAAAATCCGGTAAATTCAACCTTTCAACACTTACAACCGAAGCGCAGTTTGATGTTTTCAAGCGTTTCGGATTTCAAAGCGGTCGCAACGTAAATAAATTTGCGGATTTCGAGCAAAATTGCAAAAAAAGCGGCAATAATCTGTATTACGTCACGCAAAACACAAATGCGTATTTTTCGGTAAAAGTAATTTCAACAAGCGATTTCGGCACACACTCGTTTTTTGTCGGCGAGGTTGAAGAATCGGCGGTTTTGTCAAATGCTGCGTCGCTTTCCTATCAATACTATTTAGACAACATAAAACCAAAACCCGAAGCGAAACCTGCCGCATCAAACGGAAAAAAATCATATATCTGCAAAATCTGCGGCTACATTCACGAAGACGGCGAACTTCCCGACAATATAGTGTGCCCGATTTGCAAGCACGGGAAAGCGGATTTTGAGTTACAGGAGTGAAAATAAGAATTTTCCGATTTTATTTTGATTTTTTCACACATCCGTTTCGGCAAAACATATTTTGTCATAGCGCAGTATGTCAAACCGTGCAAATTTTGAAGGTTTGTTGCAAAGCAATATATCAAACACTAAGGGGGATTTTATGGAAAATTCGATAGAAAGACCTTATTACCTGAACAAACTGATTGGCTGGCAGGGAAAAAGCGATGTTGTAAAAATAATAACGGGTATTCGCCGTTGCGGGAAATCGACTTTATTCAAATTATATCAAAGACATCTAAAACAAACAGGTGTTTCGAGCAAACAAATACAAGATATAAATTTTGAAGATGCCGCTAATGAAAAATTGCTTGATTGGCGAGTTCTACACGATAGCGTGAAAAAAAATTGCGCCCCCGATAAAATGAACTACATCTTTCTTGACGAAATACAAAATGTTCCTGAATTTCAAAAAGCAGTAAATAGTTTGCGCTTGTCTGAAAACATTGACTTGTATTTAACCGGTTCTAACTCAAAAATGCTTTCAGGCGAGTTGGCAACGCTTTTGTCGGGAAGATATGTGGAAACAAATATGCTTCCGCTTTCGTTTAAGGAATATGTTTCGGCTTATCCGTTTAATGCTACAACAGAGAAAATGTTTGACGATTATTTGCGTAATAGTTCGTTTCCTTACGCAATGCGCTTGACCACCAAAAACTCTTTTGACAGAGAGCAAGTCAATATGTTTTTGCAGGGAATTTATAACACGATAATATTGAAAGACATCGTTGAACGAAAACGGATTTCCGATATTTCACGACTTCAAAGCGTAATAAAATTTATGTTCGACAACATCGGAAGCGAGACATCTATCCGCAATATTCACAACACAATGAAATCGGACGGCAGGGAAGTTCAAATCCCGACGATAGAAAACTATTTGGAGGGATTGCTTGACGCTTTTGTGCTTTACAAAGTCGGAAGATACGACATAAAAGGCAAAAAAACGCTTCAAACAAACGCTAAATATTATCTTTCGGACATTGGCTTGCGTTATTTTTTGCTCGGAAGAGAAGGCAATGCAGGGCATATCCTTGAAAACATTGTGTATTTGGAATTATTAAGACGGGGCTACAGCGTTCATATCGGCAAAATAAACACAAAAGAGGTCGATTTTGTGGCGATAAAAGACGGAATTACCGAATATTATCAAGTTGCGGACGAGATTAAAACCGAGAAAACTATTGAAAGAGAAATTTCGTCTCTTGATACGATTTCTGACCACAATCCTAAGTTTGTTTTGACGAAAGAATACCCGTTTGAAAATGTTAAAAGCGGAATTAAAATATTGAATGTGTTTGATTGGTTGTTGGGGTGAGTTGGCGACAAACAAATCCCTCAAAAAAACACAGAAGCCGAAAATTGTGTTGTAAAAAACCAGGGGGATTCCTGTATTTAATATGTAAATTTTGACTTCTGTATTTGAAACTACATTAGACTTCTTTCAAAACCCTTATTTTCCAATTTCAAAGTTATGAATTCCTGCTATCAAATTAAATCTTAATCCGAATCTTTTTCTTCGATTTCTGTATTTATCGGCAATTATCTTAAAGCGTTTGACAGAACTTATGACATTTTCGTTAGTAACTCTAAAACTTGAAATACAACGATTGAGTGCCTTATCTTCTTTGCTTAAAGGTTTCTTTTTGCTGCTTTTCTTGGGAAGAATAGAATTGATGTGAATTTTCTGAATTCCCATATAACCGCTATCTGTTACGCATAATAATCTTGGGTGAATATGGTGTTTTGATTCCTTGAAAAGTCTAAAATCATGCTTTTTACCCTTGCTGAATGCTGTGCAAATAATACGATTATCTGCTTTATTAACAACTATTTGTGTTTTTAAAGTGTGTCTTTTTTTCTTCCCTGAGTAATATTGTTTTTGTTTTTTTGGGGACGCTCCACAGGGCTTTCTGAGGCATCTATTAAAATGACTTCCATAGAAATATCGCTTTTGAGAAGCTCTTTTCTGCCGGGAAGTGAAAATGTTCCGTCTTTTATCAAAACATCTTCAACCCACTTGATAGTTTTGTATGCCGTAATTTCGCTTAAACCATAGCTCGGAGCAATATGAAAATAAGTTCGATACTCTCGAAGATATTCCAAAGTCATCAAGAGCATATTAGGAATAGTTATTTTATTGGGACGACCGCCTCTTGATTTTTTTCGGATAAATTCTTTCTCTAAAATTTCTACCATCGTGGTAAATGTTATTCGCTTAATGCCGGTTAATCTGCGAAATTGTGTGTCGCTTAAATCTGTGATTTCTTCATATTTCATTGTCGGGAAACCCTTACTTTGTAAAATTGTTGCTGATTAATGAGAGGAATATGCTATTTGCCGAAAATAATATGAGGAGGAATATGGGTTTTGAAAGAAGTCTAATATTGGAAATATTGACATTGACTACATAAAATCATTGCTTCCGCAGGAAAAATACCCCGATAATCATTCTGTCGAAATGGGACTTATCGAAAAGCAGTTGGCTTTTCCGAATGCAGAAAGATTTAATCGAACAGGCGAAATAGAATTTGTATCATCGGAAATAGCCCTTTCGGGAAATGTGCGGGAAAAGCATAAATCCGCCGAAATTGCCGCTCAAAGCAACGAAGAATATTTTGCGTTTTATCGTGATGAAGTTGAAAAAGTGATTCCGAAGGACTTGTTGCCCGAAGAAATAAATATTCGGCTTTCATCGGTTATTCTCGACAATGAATATCGTGAAGAATTTATTCGTGAAATTATCGGTGATAGAGGCAGGTTCTCGAAAGTAGATATTTTACCTAATGGCGATTTTAAGATTATTAACGGAAGATTGGGAGGAACTTACGCACTAAACCAAATCGAAAACGGCTTTTCATTCGGAGGAAATACAGAGTTTCTCGCTAAATCAAAACGAGCAGACGAAATTTTACAGCATATCCTTGACGGCTCGGCAACGCCTTTTCTTACTGACACAAGAGCTGACGCAGACGGCAAAAAGACAACAACGCCGAATATTCCCGCAATGAAAATGTATAAACAGAAAATGAATGAACTTGAAGACAAATTCAAAGATTGGATTTTCAAAGACCCTGAACGAACTCAAAATGTTTGTCGAAAATATAACGATGTAATGAATAGTTATGTGAATACGGAATACATACACCCGCTTCGCCGAATTGACGAAAAGGCGCAAATCCGTTTTCCAAATTCGTTTTTTCCTCACCCTGCCCGACAACATCAGGCGGACGCAATTCATAGAATTTTGACGACAAAAAATACAATGCTTGCCCATTGTGTGGGTGCAGGAAAAACTTATGAGATGATAACTTCGTCAATGGAAGCAAAGCGGCTCGGTATTTCAAACAAACCGCTTCACATTGTGCCAAATCATATGTTGCAGCAGTATTCTAACGATTTTCAACAGATGTATCCGCAGGCAAAATTACTTATTGCAGACGAAGAGGCGGTTAAACCTGCGCAAAGACAGGAATTTTTTAATCGAATGGCTTTGGGAAATTATGACGCAATAATTATTAAGCAGTCATTTTTCCTGAAACTATCGGTATCGCCTGAATATGAGAAGAAATTTGTCGAAGAAGAAAAATATAAGTGTGAGCAATTTCTGAATAGTTATGAATCTGATGACGGCAAAAAGAATTACAGCGTTAAAGATGTAGAAAAACGTCTTGAAAAGTTGGAAGAAAAGTTGAACAATATCACGGAGAGAATAAACGCAGACACAGGAAATTTTTATTTCGACCAAATGGGAATTGACCGAATTTATGTCGATGAAGCGGATATGTTCAAGAATTTGGAATATGTAACTAAAATGCACAACATAAGAGGACTTGGAACTGCAAGCGGAAGTCAAAAAGCATTTGATTTATATATGAAAACCGAATTTTTGCGGGAAACCAACGGCTCAATAGTGTTTGCAACAGGAACTCCGATTTCAAATTCGTTAGTTGAAGCATATACAATGCAAAGATTTTTACAACCGGATTTATTGGAACAGCAAAATATTCAGTCGCTCGACCAATGGGCTTCGCAGTGGGCGGAAGTTTCAAAAGATTTGGAATTAAATAATACCGGAACGGATTACAAAATTGCCGATAGATTTGCAAAAATTGTGAATGTTCCTGAATTAACAACGATGTTGCGTGATGTTTGGGACGTGAAACAACAGGATTTTCTTATTGAAAAAGGAATTTTACAACGTGGCGAAAATATTCCTCATCTTAACAAAAAAGTAATTGCAATTCCGTCAAATCCGTTATTGGAAAGTTATCGTCAGCATTTGGTTGAGCGTGAATTGACAATTAAAGGCAAAAAACCGGAAAAAGGCGGCGATAATGTTTTAACTATTATCGGAGACGGCAAAAATGCGGCATTAGATATGCGGCTTATCTCGCCCATCGCACCGAACTTGCCGTTTTCAAAGTTGAATGTTGCTGTCGATTACGCTCACAAAGTTTATCGGGAAACGATGAAAGAAAAAGGCACAACGGCAATATTTTTCGACAAAGGAACAGACCATAAAACGGACTTCAATGCTTATCAAACGCTAAAAGAAGAATTGATTTTGAAAGGAATACCTGAAAATGAAATAATTCTCGGCTCTGAATTGGAAGACGATAACAAAAAGCAAGACGCTTTTGACAAAATGAATACGGGAGAAGCAAGGATAATAATCGGTTCAACACAAAGAATGGGCGCAGGAACGAACATTCAAGAGCGGCTTCACACGATTATTCATTTAGATATTCCGCTTCGTCCGCGAGATATGGAACAACGGCTCGGCAGAATTGACAGACAAGGTAATAATTGGTCGAAAGTTGATGAAGTTGTTTTGGTGCAACAGGGAAGTTTGGATTCGGGTTTATTGCACTTAAATGAGATTAAAGCAGGATTTATCGGCAAAATTTTAAGCGGAGATGATAAATCCCGCTCGATTGAAGAAGAAAGTTTTTCTGATATGAAAGAATTGTCGATAGAAGATCCATTGCTGAAAGAATCAATGCAACTGAAAAACGACATAAAGGACTTAAAATTACAGCAGGAAGTTTTTCGTAATACAATAAATGTATCTTCGAGAGAAGCAAAAGTTCTCGGAGATAAAATTTCGCAAAACGACACTATAATTTCTGCGCTTAAAAACTATGAAATTCTGCCGAAAGAGCCGCTAAAATATGACGAGAAAAACCTTCAAAGGACTCTAAAATTAGAAATTAACGGCAAAAATTTGACAAGTGAAAAAGAGCCGTTCAAAGAATTGCGCAGAATTGTCGAAAAAGAACTTATCGGCAAAGTTGTTTCTACGCATACGGGAAATAATTACGAAAGTCTTGATGTCCGTTGCCAAAATATTGATTTTAAGATACAGGCACACGGCTCTTACGCATCGCTACAAAGTTTGGAAGTTGCGTTTAATGCGAACGGACAAACAATAACGAACAGATTAAATTCAAACGCAAGCGGACAAACGATTGTCGATAAAATGCTTGAAACACCGAATGACAGAATTATTGAGAAAATCAATTATCTTGAAAAACAGAACACAAATAATAAAAGCGCATTGGAAGTTCACGAAAAGAAACTCGAAGTAAAAGAATTTCCGCATAAAAACGATATTATTGTAAAAGAAAATCGGCTTGATGTTGTTGTGAAAGAGATTTCCGAGCGACAAAATATCGCAAAAGTCGAACACGAAAAACATCTTGCCGAACTCAAAGAAAAAGGCATTGAAATTTATGAAATTCATTGGGAAGACATTGAGCACAAAACCGAACAAGAAATAGCGAGTAATGTGTCAGTTCAAAAGGAAGCAATGATAAATCTAGCGGGAAGCCGCCTTGTCGATGGAAAATCAATGCCTGAATTGACAGAAAAAAATTCTTTGGAAAATGCAGAAAAAGCGGTTTTGAAAAATCAAAAAGAGACGCCGAAAGAACAAGCTAAACCGGAAGTTAAACTCTCTGAAATTCAAAAAGCACAAATGAAAACGGGGAATTTATTTGGCGAAGATATGTCTGAAAAACAAGCAAAACGAAGATTTTCAGCCACAGAAAAAGCAAATATGTCACGAGAAGCTCGGAAAGAAATAATAAAATCGGAGCAAATGTCACTTTTTTCTTCGCCGTCTATTCAGCCGCAACAACAAAATACTTGGATAAAAGTTAATACCGAAAAATTTGACAAAGCCGAATTTTTCGGCGACAAAAACGACAAGTATAATAGGATTTATTTGCTTACCGAACACGGTTCAAATGAAACAAAAGCGATTGTTGCCGACAAAATAAACGGACGAATTGTTTTGGCAAGCTCAAACGATATTTCGATTGAAAAAATGCGCCCATTGATTATGCAACAATTTGATACTCTGATAAAAGGCGAGCCATTGAAATTTGAAAAAACAAATGAAAATATTAAAACAAAAAACGAAACAGAAGGAGTTGAATTATGAGTGAAATGCTCGAAAAGAAAGAAAAAACATTGAAATCGTCAGGAGAAAAGGTTTTCTCTAAATTCTCGGAAATGGAATCAAGTTTTGCGATTTTGAAAAACGAAATGTTTGCATTATCGCCTGAAGAATTAGCAAAATTTCAAGCGTTGAAAAAAGTAAAATCTGTAAACAATGAAAATTTATCGCCGCTTCAAATGCGATTGATAAGAATCATTAAAAGCGGCGACGAGGAATTTGTTAAAGCGTTATCAAATGCTGTAAATGGTTTTGTTTCGCTCCGAAAAGCTACTATTGCAGAAAAAGATTGATTTTTTTCCTATTATTTCATCTTATCCATCAAATGTAATAACATATTGACAAGTGTTATTACATTTTATTATATTCTTTTCCAACAAGGAGTATTTTATGGAAAAAACAATAGGTCAAAAACTAAAAGAAATTTTGTTGAGTGCCGCTTGGACACAAGAAGAGTTAGCGAGAAACCTCAACACATCTCAAAAAACAGTAAATTTATGGATTAACGAGAAATCAAGTCCTCGTCTTAAATATGTGCAAAAAATAGAGCTGTTATACTTAGATATTATAGGTTTTGCCGAAATAAGCTCCGAGGTTTTAAACAGCCAGAAGAATAATGCTATCTCAAAAAAAATGACTGTCGCGGACATCGTAAAAAACAGAGATGTTTTAGATATTTTAACATTACATTTAACATACCATACCAACACAATAGAGGGTTCAACTATGACATTGGCAGATGTTCAGGAAATTCTGTCTGATGAAAACAGAGTTTTAGCCAATAAATCTGCAAAAGAACAAATTGAAGCAAAAAACCACCGTTCGGCATTATATTTTTTGTTAGATGAATTGAACGACAAAGCAGATAAGTTTATTTGGACAAAAGAACTAATTTTGGCAACTCATTTACGGCTTATGAATTCACTAATCTATGATGCAGGGGCGTTTCGCAATCACGGAGCAAGAATTGCAGGTTCAAGGGTTGTGTTGGCAAATCATATTAAAATTCCGAAATTGATAGAAGAACTTACTGAAAAATTAAATACTCCTACAAATGATTTAATTCGGTTTTTAGCGGAAACGCACTCTGATTTTGAGAAAATCCACCCTTTTTCAGACGGAAACGGAAGAACAGGGCGGCTTATTATTTTCATATCAGCTTTACAATACGGAGTAATGCCGCCATTAGTTCTTAAAGAGAAAAAACACGCCTATTATAAATATTTAGAAACCGCTCAAACAAATGAATCTTTTGAATTGTTAGAAATGTTTATGGCTGAAAGCATTGTTGCGACTTATGATTTGATTAAAGGGAAAGTTTAGAAACTAATTCGGAACGCAGTGCGTTCCGAATTGGAAATTTCAATGTTTTTCAATTTTGATTTTGTCGATATTCTTATCAATCGCTTCAAAGAAATATCTTGCCATCGCAATGTATATGTCTTTTCTTTTGTAAAGCGTATCATCCCTGCTTGACAATTTAACCAATGCCGAATCAAATTTGGGCAAATCATCAACCAATACTTCTATTGCAAGTATTTTTGTTTTCTTTTTCTCTTCGGTTGTTTTAGCGACAACCGCTTCGGCTTCAGGTTGCAATTCTGTTTTTTTTGACTTCTCCCCCACTCCCGCAATTCCTGCCGATTTTCTGAATATATCAATTTTTCTGTCCGCCATAATTAACTCCTCACTTTCTTTATTTTGCGTTCCAATTCATTTGCCGCGTCCATATAATCTCTTGCTCCGTTGCTATCAGGGCTGTAAGCAAAAATATCCATATGCGAATTAGGCATTTCTTCAAGATTGATATTGCTACGAATTTTGGAATAAAAAAGCATATCAGGATAATTCTCATCAACTTTATTCGCTGTAAGATTATGCAATTTTAATCGCTTATCAAAATCCACCATAAGAATAGCCAAAGGACTTATTTTTGCTCCCTGTTCCTGAATAACTTGACAAATAGTAAGCATATCTTCGAGCGCAGTTTCGTGAAATTCATTCGGTTTCATAGTGATTAAGCAATAATCACTCGCCCACAATGCGTTGTAAGTAACCGAATTATATGCAGGCGGACAATCAATAAAAATGTAATCATATTTGTCTTTAACCGCTTCAAGTGCTGTTTTGAGTTTTTTATTTCTGATTGATGGCGTTTTAATCCCGCTCAATACATCTGCTGTTTGTCCAAGCATAAGTGTGCTTGGCATTAAATCATACTTGCTGTTTATTCTTACTGTCTCGATAGCATCGCCGTTAAGCGCTGCAGAAACAGCACAATGTTCTGCGTCGGGCGCAAGAACAAAACTCGTGCTTGCTGATTGATGGTCTGCATCAATAAGTAAAACTTTCTTTTTTTTCTCTGCCAAAGCGGCTGACAGATTGATTGCGGTAGTCGTTTTTCCAGCTCCGCCTTTCTGATTTGCTATTGCAATCGTGTATGCCATAATATTAAAACTCCTTTCTTAAGATTTCAATTACTATATAATATAATATATGCGAACATTAAAAAGCAATACAAATATTAAATAGTGGCATAAATATTAAGTCAGCGCCAAAACATTATTCCGGCTTTGCAAAATTAAACCGCACAACAAACATTAAATTACAGCGTATTTATTAAGAAACAGCACAAATATTAAACAATGTAATGGTTTAATAAATTATTAAAGCATTGTGCGAATATTATTCTGCGTTTGTTATATTAAATTTGTGTGCAAATATTTATATAATGTGTGATTATTAAATTAAAGCGTAATATTATATTCTGCAAATAATATTAATGTGGTAGTTTACTAAATAGTGCGTGCAACATTATACCTCCAACGGCTTCATTCCTTCCAACTCATCAGCAGGAATAATATCAATATATATAAATGTAATTCTCACAGACGAGTGCTGCAATATCGAGCAAATTACTTCAATCGGCGTCCCTTTCAAATACATATACCTTGCGCCACATTTTCGAAACGAATGCGGCGAACACTGCACAATTCCCCGCCGCCCGACAAATTGCGCCAACAACTTCTTAACGCCTCTATCATTTAACGGCTTATTCAATAATAGAGAGTAAAATAAATTCCCGTTATAATTTCGCTTTTTCAAATCCGACTCCCAAAACTTCTGCAACACCGAAATAAATCTCTCTCCCGATATTTTAATAAATCTCTTCTTCAACGGATTCGCCTTTTTTACACCCTCACTATTTTTCCGCTTCGCTTTAATTTCATAAAACCCGAATGATTCTTTCAACCTGCCGTCTTTTTCAAAAATATCGGAAATCGTTATCGTCCGCAAACAATCCGAAATGCGAATACATCGAAACATCAAATGACAAAGCACCGCCATACGAAAATCTTTCTTGTCTTCAAACTCATCGACAATATATATAAATTGTTCGTATGATAGGGGAGTGGTAGAATTACTGCCTTTGCCCATTTTTTACTCCTTATTTTTGCTTTTTCAAAAAGTTCCTATTTTGTCATAAAATACATAATTTAGGCACTATCGCGCAAGTTTTTTGAAAAAATAATTCATTAAACCTTGATTTCAAGCGGATTTCAGCGGAATAGTTCCTAAAATAGATAAATTAGGAACTGAAATAATATTACCCTTTTTACTTGTTGTGTTTTTGTTCTTCGGCAAAAAGTATTTTATATGCAATATATAATGAATGGAGGATTTATGTCTCTGCAAAAATTGCCTGCGGGTATTCAAATTTTTGATAGGATTCGCGAAGAGGATTATATTTATATTGATAAAACCAAATATTTGGTGGAAATGATAGATAACGGGTATCTTTACTTTTTAGCCCGCCCTCGCAGATTCGGCAAAAGTTTAACCTGTTCAACTTTTGAAGCATTGTTTCAAGGAAAAAAAGAATTATTCAAAGGTTTGTATGCTGAAGAATTCTTAAACAGACCGAATTTTAAACCAAGTCCGGTTATTCGTTTGGATATGAACGGGGTATCTACCAGCGAAGGATTAGACGGTTTGAAAAAATCGATTTTGTTTCTTCTTGATTCTGTAGCCGAGCGTTTGGGTGTCAAATTAAAAAACGAGCAGATATATAGCGATGCGTTCAAAGACCTAATAGAAAAAGCCCACAACAAATACGGCGAAAGAGTTACCTTGCTGATAGACGAGTATGACTATCCATATTTAAAATTTTTCGATAAACCAGATATGGCAAGCAAAATTCGCAAAATTTTGCAGGATTTTTACACTCAAATAAAAACTTCAGAGCAATACTTGAAATTTATTTTCATTACTGGTATTACCAAAACTACAAAAATGGGAATATTCAGCACACTCAATAACATAACCGACATTTCGTTGAATAAAAAATACGGAAAAATTTGCGGTTTGACAAAAGGAGAACTCAAAAATTATTTTACTCCATATTTAGAAGATGTTGCGAAAGAAATGCAAATCTCTCTTGAAGATTTATTGCCGAAAATAAAGAGTTTTTACGATGGTTTTTGCTTCGATGGAGAGCATTATCTATACAATCCCTATTCATTTATTCGTTTTTTGGAAGAAAAGAAGTTTTTAAACTATTGGATTCATACCGGGTCTCCAAGTTTTTTGGCAGAGTATCTAAAAAATCGAAATTTAACTGTTGAGCAATTTAGAGAAATGCCCGTTGATGAAGATTTTATTTATAATCCTCCCGCAGAAATAGAAGTTGCTCCGCCCGAAAGTTTTTTGCTTCAAAGCGGATATTTGAGTTTGCGAAAAAACAATGAAGGCGATTATTGTTTGGATTATCCAAATACAGAAGTATTAAATTCAATGAGTCAGTTATTGGCGCAAAATATTTTATCTGCCCAAAACAAAAGCGTTTTCGATTTAAGCAGACTTTTGCATAAAGCCCTGTCCGACAAAAAAGCAGAGGATATAGTAGATGTTTTTAATAGCCTTTTAGCAAGCATTCCGCATAATGATTTTGATGGTGCTGCAAGGCAAGACATTAAACAAAAGGGTTATGAAATGACTGCGCAAGAATGGCTTTGCCGCTCCTGTTTGTTCGCTTTTTTGCAAGGTTGCGGGGTTGTTGTTTCAGCAGAAGTTCAATCAAGCAAAGGCAGAGCGGACTTAATTATTCTGCATAAGGGAAACTATTTTGTGATTGAAATCAAAATGCTGCCAAGCACGGCTAAACAAGCATTGCAACAAATAATTGACAACAACTACGTCAAACCTTACCCAAACGCAATAATTTTGGGAGTGGCTATTGATGGCGAAAAAAGACAGATTACTGATTTTGAAAAAGGCTCAAAAACGAAACCGTAAAATTACGGCTCCGCCTCAATACAACAAAGACGATTTTTATGTTTAGTCGAGCAATGGCTTTAGTTTTTGCACAACATCATTAGGCAAATTCGTCAATTTATTCTGCAAAATATTGTTATAACTTGAAATTGCCGCCAAAGACGAATCAATGAGAATCTGCATCTCATTAGCATTTTTTACAAATGTAAACTCCAAATCGTTTCTGACCGACTTTATTCCACTTAAAAAACTCTGAAATTCGGCAATTAAGCGGCTTAATATTGTCAATAATTCACAAATATCACCACCTTCTTTTTGAAGTTTATCATTTTCCTGCCTCAGTCTTTCAATTTGGCTTCTTAAATCATACAATCGAGATTTCCATTCGTGCCATTTACTGCGATTGTTGTTCAGCCAATCGTTCAACACATTCCAATCATTTACTTGTCTGTTGTAGTCATTTATCATTTTGTTGGTATCGACAGCATACTTAATTCCGTAAAACGGAATATAATTGTTGCCGCTTTTTTTACGCTCATCAATCTCTTTGCTATAAGCGTTAAGCCTTGCCCTATCAGTTTCTCGCAGGGCTTCTTTTACATCGTATTCTCTTATTTTAGGTTCGAGCCCTCTGACCTCCGCTTCCAAATTTCGTTTTTTCGTATCATTGTCTTCTAATTTTTTAGCGGCAGCAGATTTATTTCCTGCTGTTTGACGCCCATAATCTTCAACAACATCTTTTGCCTTAGTATGCGAAGTGATTAATTCTGTGCATTCGGAGATTATGTTATCAATTTTTACGGAAAGCGATGAAATGTTGTTGGAACTCAACGCTGAACTCATTATCGACATTCCAAACGATGGACTTTTAATACCAGCATCTTCTTTAAGAGCTGAAAGGTTTTTAAGAAAGGCATTTGTTTTCATAGAATTCTCCTTTGATTACTATTGTTCAGGGTTAAAAATTTACTCCGCTATGTCCAAAAGCATTTTTTCTTTTTCTTGCTGAGCAAGTTCTACACGCTTTTTGAAATCTGCGTCTTTACTTTGCGCCGAACGCAATGTAATATTTAATTTTGCTTCCAAATCTTTTGCCATTTCCTGCGCAAGCCGCCAATGTTCGCGCCTGTCGGTTTCAACTCGTCTTAATGAAATATCAAGTGTGTGTTTTGCGTTACCGCAAGACATATAATAAGCATTGCAAACAAGGTGCAAAGCGTGCCATTGACAAACCATTATAAACCAATTTCTACCGAACATATTGTTGGAAGTTACATACTTGACTAAACTTTCAAGATTACCCGATTTACTATCGATAGTATTGCTCAGAGCATCAATTGTGGTGTTGTTGGCAAGGTTGGCGCAAGCAGTTTCGAGCGATTTCCAGAACAGCGCAACTGTCGCAAGTGTTGAACCTACTGTTGATAAACATGTTACAGCCAATTGCAGAGAGTTGATTATTACCGATGTGTCAATAATATCAATGTTCGCATTTTTGATTCGCTGTGTAAATTCCGCTATTCTTGCGAGATTTTCAGTGTTTTTCTCTTCAAGTTCAAATTTCATTTTAAGCATTTCCTGCGCTAATTTATCCTTTGCTGCTGCTGCACTTCTTGCATTATTGCCGATATTGTCAAATCTCTCTTCCAAATCTTTAGATACCTCTCCAACACTTTTGCCTAATGAAGAAGCTAACTTTGCTTTTAGATAAGATTCGTCCGTTTCGATTTCTGACTCAACAAGAGTTTTTCGTTTCACATCTTCGCTCTGCTTATTCTTGATGTTAGTAATTTCAGTATCTATATCGCTGTCTGAACGAGTTTTGTCGGGCGATTTTTTTTCATTTTCAAGAGCGGCTATCTTTGTCGCATAATCGGGCATTCGAGATTCTATCAATTCAAGTTCCGCTTTGTTTGAACCAAGTCTTGTTTTGCGTGCGGCGACATCGGGCGTATCTTCCTGCTGAGGCAGTTCCGGTTTAGATGAAGGGCTTTGCGGCGATGGTTGCGGCGGATTCTGTGCTGTATTAATGTTTATTTTCGGCGTATTTGAACCGTAATATCCGGCTACCGCAGTAGATACGGCTCCTGCAATTTGTCCAACTCCTCCGACAACAACACTTATTATTTCAAGCGTATCGGCTTTGTTATTAAGTTCGCGTGCCTCACAGTCATACTTTGAATATAATTCCTGTGCCTGAGAAATTCGCCGTTCGAGTTCTTTTTTCGAGACATTAAACGCATCAAGTTGCGCCCTGAAATCCGCAAGTTGTTTTTGCAATTCTTCTCGTTGTTTAACATTTGTGCTCTCAATGGCAACTATTTTTTTTCCCTCATCGAAGGTTTTGCGCTCAAGTTCTCTAAACCGACCTGCCATCTTATCTGCTTGTTCCGCCAAACCTTTAGCGGCTCTTGTAACAGCAGACAGATACATGCGAACATTATCAATATCACAATTATCAACAGACGACAAAGTTTCATATACTGCCAATAATGCCGCAACAACCGAGTTAGTTGATTTTCTGAATTTATCCGACATATCTACGGAATCAACAACCGTGCCAAAAACATCTGTGCGCAGTTGATAGAGATTTTCGTGTGCGCCGTATATTCCGTTGCATGCGTTGTAAGCAACATCAATCAAAGCCGCAGATGCCTCTAAATTCATACAGAGTTTTTGCAGGTCAACTTGACCAAGAATATCAAGAACGGCACGGCGGACAGTCAGACAATTGTCAGGGGGAGATTGTGTCAATAAAAAATCGCCGTCTTCAACATCACCATATCTTAATGTTATGGTGGTTTCTTCGTTTTTCGGCGTCATTTTCGCCGCTACCTTTGTGAAACTAATTTTCTCAATATTAGCAGCTTGAACCGATGTTTCGATCAATCCCACCAATAAATCAATTGTTTTGTTGCTCATAATACTTTCTCCTTTTTTTATGAAATTATTCTTTTGGAATAAGAAAATTTTTCAGTTTAACGCCTGTTTCTTGGCGCGTAGCTTTCATTTTGGCTGCCCCTTGTTTTACATTGTGGTTATTGCATATAGGTAAGATATAGTATGTACCAGGAGTACCTTTCTTCCAAACATGCCCACCAACTATATTTCCATCACAAATCACTCCACTGGTACCTTTTGCCACACAGTCGTTAGCGCTTAAGCCATGGTCAGAACCAGTATCGCAACTAGTGGGAATACTATTATTTCCGCCTTTATGGTGGTTCCAAAAACGAATCCAAGTTTTGCATTTTGTGTCATAAGAATTATAATAGCGATCTGCAGCACTTCCTACAACATTAAAAAAAGAATCATTAACAGCAAAAGTGACAATGCCATCAAACGCTGACCCAAACACCACCGATACAGCACCAAACCACACCATCATCGCCAATGCGATAAATTTTACTTGAAACTTTTTCATTTTTTCCTCCTTGGAAAAATAAATGTTTATTGTCTTTTTGTCGTTTTCCGACACTTACTAACAACAAACGCCGTGCCAATTCTCTCGTATCTTGTTATTCGGCATTTTTCGCTTATTTTCTACACATAAAACTTGGACGAAATCGTCCGATTTTCAACGGCTTGGACGAAATCGTCCGCTTGAAAATCCCGTAATCCCTGTTTCTATGAGATTGGCACTATTTTTATATGAATAAATACGTAAACAAAGGAGTTGCTATGAATAAACTTGCAAAAAATCCGCTTTCGGAAGAAAACAAGTTTGAAAAACTTAAAGAAGCAAGCGATGATGTTTTGATTATAGGACCAAGCGGCGCAGGCAAAGGATATTTGGCAAAACTTTTGCAAACGGAATCAAAAACAAGAGCGAACAAAAATTTCATACACATTAACAGCGCTTCCATAAATTCTACAATTTTTGAATCGGAAATGTTCGGACACATAAAAGGAAGTTTCACAGGCGCATTCCAAGACAAAGAGGGGTATTGCAGCAAAGTTAAAGACGGCGATTTATTTCTCGACGAAATCGGCGATCTGCCTATGGATTTGCAGGCAAAACTGCTTGTTCTTATCAGCGACAGAATTTTTATTCCCGTGGGAAGCAGCGAAACAAAAACCTTTTACGGAAGAATTATCGCTGCGACAAATAAAAATCTGAAAAAAGAAGTTGCCTGCGGAAAATTCCGTGAAGATTTGTATTACAGATTAAGCAATTTCGTTCTTAATGTTAAGCCGCTTTGCGAACAAAAAGATAAAATCCCCGAATTAGTTAAATTATTTTTGAAAGAAGAAAATTCAGACATAGTATTCGAAAAATCTGCGATAGAATATCTTTCGGCGCAAAAATGGCAAGGAAATATTCGGCAATTAAAAAGTGTTATTAAACGAATAATCAGATACGACTGCGATAAAAAACTGATGAAAAAAGAAAACATTATTCTCTACATAGAAGAAGAAAATGAAAGCGACGATAATCTTGAAGACAAAGATTTGCCCGTTTTGATAAAAACACTATTCGACAAAATAAACGGCAATTTGCGCACTTTGATAAAATTGTTTGTAGAATGCGCATTGAAATTAAATAAACAAAACATTACGGTAGCAGCAAAAAACATAGGAATTGGAAGAAAATCGCTTGAAAGAATGATGAAGAAATATAAAATTTCGAGAGATGAATGAAAAGGAAATCATATGATAATGTATTGAAGTACATTGAATTTGTTTCTTTTTAAAATAGATATTGTAGGAACTGAAAGAATATCACATTTTCTTTTGTTGTGTTTTTGGGGTTCGGCAAAAAGTATTTTACATATTATTAAAAAGGAGATTTTTATGTCTTTCAAAAAATTGCCTTACGGAAAATCTAATTTTGCCGATTTGATTGAAAGCGGCTTTGCTTATGTTGATAAAACTCGTTTTATTGAATCGTTAGAAAACGAGAATAACGCATACCAATTTTTTATTCGCCCACGCAGATTCGGCAAAAGTTTGTTTTTATCTACATTAGAACACTACTACAACATAAATGAAAAAGATAAATTTGAAAGCATTTTCGGTAATCTCTATATCGGAAAACATCCGACACCGGAAAGAAATACTTATGCAATTATGAAATTTAATTTTTCGGGCTTAGACACAGGTAGTCACGAAAAATTTGAGGTGTCTTTCTTAAATAGAATAGAGCAAAATGTCAGTGTGTTTTTAGAAGATTACAAAAACCTTTTTTCAGAATCAGCAAATTTCCTACAAGAAATCAGAGAGCAAAAACCGGGAGTTGGCGCATTAGATTTTGCTTATAGAGCCGCAAGAGAGTCCGGCGTTCCGATTTTTGTGATAATAGATGAATACGACCATTTTGCAAACAATTTAATAGCAATGGGGGAAAAATACACGGAAGATGTAAAAAGAGGCGGTATTGTCAGAACATTTTACGAACAAATTAAAAGCGGAACGGACTCTGTTGTCCGCCGAATATTCATAACAGGCATAAGTCCTATGATGGTAAATGACCTTACAAGCGGTTTTAATATTTCGGATAACTATAGTTTAGATGCCATATACAATGAAATGCTTGGTTTTACCAAAGAAGAAGTAAAATGGCTTATGCAGGAATCAGGGGTCGATAAAGTAAAGATAAAAGTCGATATGGAAACATATTATAACGGATATATGTTCAATAAAAACGGGAAAAACAAAGTTTATAATCCTCAAATGGTTTTGTTTTTATTTAATCAAATATTAAGATTAGGCGAACAGCCGGAAGAGATTATTGACCACAATTTGCGGACGGATTATTCACGATTACGCCGTTTGGCAGAAAATGAAAACAACAGAAAAAAACTTTTGCAGATAGTAAAAGACGGCGGGATTTTCGGAGAAATAATTCGTGACTTTTCGCTTGATTTGTTAAATAGTGAAGAATATTTTATTTCACTTATGTTTTATCTCGGAATGCTCACAAACGGCGGAACTATAGAGGGCAGAAATTGGCTGAAAATTCCCAATTATTCTATAAAAACGCTTTATTGGGGGTATGTTGTATCGTTAGCGCAAGATTTTGAAGAGAAGCAAATCAGCACTATTGACCTTTCGGAAGTTATGAGCAAAATGGCTTACAGGGGTGATTTCAAACCATATTTGGATTTTTTCACGGAAAACTATTTGAAGCGGCTTTCCAACAGGGATTTAATAGATTTTGACGAAAAACTCATCAAAGTAATGTTGCTTTCAACACTCTTTACAAGTAAATTTTATTTGCCCGTTTCCGAAAATGAAAATGTTAACGGATATACGGACATTTATCTGCAAAAATCTCTTTCGGCACAAGATATGAAATTTGAGTATATTTTTGAGTTAAAATATCTTAAAACAGACGCAAAAACAAATGAAAAAGAAGCAAAACTTGCCGA
>Ga0209737_10000994_pt1 | contig 21361 bp, 15 predicted proteins | sample TergutCu122P3_FD_187284 | JGI IMG/M metagenome (GOLD analysis project Ga0209737, IMG submission 187284) | Cubitermes ugandensis P3 segment gut microbial communities from Kakamega Forest, Kenya - Cu122 P3 (SPAdes) (version 2) | ecosystem: Host-associated > Arthropoda: Insects > Digestive system...
ACGCTTAAGCGGGTTACACTATGAGAGTTATGACGATACTCTTTCACAATGCAAAGATACAAAATTTATAGAAACTAAAAGTAGCCGCAATAAATTGCGGGGATTTAACCATTAATTAGATATTAAAATTTGATAAAATAGGGAAATTAGCTTTTGATGAAAATAATGATATAATATTTCCTGATTCCAGTGGGATATACTGTGAACCTGGAGGATTTAGAAGTAAAAGTTTATTTGTTTTTAACTATGATAAAAAAGGGTATTTTTTTATCATTAAATTAGAAACGATTAGAAATTATACTTGGGAGGAAATCCGCAAAAACAAGTTATATGATAAAATGATTGTAACAAAAAAGATGTTAGAAGAAAATAATTGGAAAATTGACTATTATCCATAAAAACGGCGGCAGTATACTCATTTGGTAGATTTTTAGTTTGAAAAATATTGTCATTTGTTCCAATGAATAATCGAAACAGCAGAAATGAATCCAAGATTTTTACATGACAATCAAGAATTTCCTAAGATAGAAAGAAAGAAATTCGTTCTCAGTATTGTATTGGGAGTTTATTTCTCGTTTACGCTTTATTCCTTATTATACCTTACGCGAGAGGTGCTCAGGCTTTTTTCCGTTACTTGGGAATATGATATTTGGATGCTATCTGACGAAGAAGTAAATTTTCTTAACCTGTTTTTTGCCTTTATATCATTAATCTTCGCACAATCTATGTGCTTTTCTTATTGGTTTGGCAGCCCGCGAAAAGCTTTTGAAAAAAGGAATATACATAAATCGGGCATAATTAGTGACCAGCGGGTGCTCAAGCTTTCTTTCTTAGGCTGGGCATGTCTATTTGCGCTCTTATCATATATTCATAGCGAGGTTTTTCTTGCCTACAGTTTTTACCCGAAATACAATTATCTGTTTATTCTCCTGATAATTGTGTTATTTTTACAGTCTTGGGTTACCATACGGCGGATTTACAAACAAAAATCCTTCAAATGGATGTTGATTTCTGCTTCAATTATCTCGGTTTTGGCTTTCACTTATTCGCGAATCAATATCTATGATTACAAAAAAATAAACGAGATAATTCTCAAAAAAAATATTGCCTACAGGTATAAATTAGAATTGGCGGAAGCAAATACCTGTGAGTGGAACCTATACCTGCCTTATCGTATTGCAAGAGATACTTACTTCTGTTTAGTTAATCCGCCTTCAGATAGCGGAAAATTGAACAATCCAATCCTTATATTCAATGGTGCTGAATTATCTTTTAATGATTTAGAGGAAAACTTGCCTCACTTGAGTACAATGGAAGATTATGAACGTTTACGTCTTTATTTTTCATATAAATTATACATTGATAAATCAGTAAAGATGTCGTTTGTTAATCGCCTAAAGGGAATATTGACAAATGCAGAATACCCCAGCCTTGCTTATATCGTCATTCCTAAAAATTGGTACTATACGGGTCAATATTCTCCACATCATTTTTTTACACAGCGTTTGCATTCTGAAAAACCATATAGCAATGCTGATTTAAAGGAGTTCGAATTATTATCTGTTTCTTATGTTAACGATAGTGTGCAAGTCAACAATGCTACTTATGCAAAGAATGATTTTTATTCCATAATTAAGCAGGAAATTGAACAATACGATAATTATTTAGTTGTATTTTCATTTGATGAAGAGATGATTTTTGCGGATTATATTTTTGTTTTGGACGAATTGAGAAGAGCGGTTTTCGATATTAGAAACGCATACGCAATAGAAAATTACGCAAAGGAGTACGAAATGCTGTCATCAGAAAAATTCGAAACAGTTCGCAGCAAAATACCAATGCGAGTGATGGAAGTGAGTAATGTGCCATTTTGCACCTACGGGCTTATTCCGAATAAATGAAATTATTTATGAAACAGAAAAATTTTTCGATAAAAAAACGAATGCAAAGCTTCAAATATGCTTTTAATGATGATTAAACTATTGGATTACTATTACCTGGTGTGGTTGCGGCATTTTGACCATTTCTATAAAAAAGACAGGCTATCCTATTCTGTTCCTGGCATTATTGCTTGTATCCTAACAATAAATCTTTTTTCATTGATTGTACTGTTTAATCATCGCATTATTGAACAAAATGCTTTTTTGATAAGTATTGGTATTATTTCGATAATAATTTATTTGGTAGTGGATATCAGATACAATAAAAAGCGCAGAGAGAGGCTAAGGCAAGAGTATAGAAGAGAGTCTCGTGTGTCTCGCCAGCGCGGAGTACGTTGGGTTGTAGCTTATGTCGTATTGTCTATAGTATTTCTCATTTTAGTAATTTCGATAATTGCAAAGTTCTATAAGTAGTTGTAGTAAAAATAACCCAATATTTTGATGAAAGTAAAAACAAAGCATCATAAAAATCTCGTCCTTTTGCTCGTGAAAGTAATGCGGACAATTTCATCGCACAAAGAACATCATCGGGCGGAACAGGAAACAAAATAAAAAATCCACAATCGCTAATATTAGCCATTTGAGGTGTATATTCAAATTCTTGATTTTGACTTTCAATCTTTATCAAAAATCTTTCTTCTTTATACGCAACCGTAAATTTTTAAAAGTAAATTAACTCTGTTTCTTAATATTTTTGATTGAAATTTCTCTGTAAATTCGTTTAAACGTTCTACATTCAAATCCTCTTGCATAAATTCTTCGTCAAAACGCAATTCTGTGATTTCTTGTTCGTTATTGTACTGTGAATAAAGATACAACAAGTCCAAAATTGCTTTTTCAGGGGTAGCGAATAGCAAACTTTGTTTGTTTAAAAACGATTTGTGTTCGTAGCCGAATATCAATTCTGGCAGAATTTGCTGATACGAAAATGATCCAAAAACATTCTCGAAATTTGCCTTTTTCAACGAACTCACAGCTGTTGTCTGTACTATTGCTTCGGGAATAATGCCGTAAAACGCTAATGCAGAATGCAAACTGACATACGAAGGATTATAAATTTTATTCGACACAAAATACTGAATATTAGGCGTTTTTAAATATTCAGGAAAACTATACCACGAATTGCGCAATTTCACAAGCAAATTTTGCTTTGCCCAACGAGTGAGATTATTTTTCTCAAAATCGGGTTGCCACGCATAAACTTGATTGATGCTGAAACATACCAAGTCGTAAAATTGATTTCTTAATTGCCAAAAGTTCATTTTTATTCGCTTCTAATTTTCCACAAAATTACATAAAAAAAGAATTAAAACCAAATCTTTCTCCAATCCCAATTTTTTCATTATCTTTGTACTCTTGTAAATTGCAGGAGTCATGAAAACCAATTTAGCCTCGATACGCGAAATCACTCCCCTGTCTAAAAAAGACTGTTTTTACATTGCCGATAGAATTAAATCGGAGTTTATTTATCCTATCCATACTCACCCTGAGTATGAACTCAATTTTACAGCCCATGCTGCCGGAGTTAAGCGGATTGTGGGCGATTCTATTGAAGTTGTCGGCGAATACGATTTAGTACTTATCACCAGTGTTGACCTTGAGCATGTATGGGAGCAGAATGCGTGCATGTCGTCTGAAATTCGGGAAATTACCATTCAATTCTCCTCCGACCTGTTTACCCCTAACCTGATTGATAAAAATCAATTCGACTCTATTCATAAAATGTTCATCAAAGCTCAAAAAGGACTGGCATTTCCTTTGGAGGCTATTATGAGCGTTTACCCCATGTTAAACAAGTTATCCTCTAAACGCGGTTTCTATGCGGTGCTTGATTTTCTGACTATTCTTTATGAACTTTCTTTATATAATGACGAATCTCGGGAATTGTCCAGTTCCGCTTTTGTAAGAATTGACATACAGTCCGATAGTCGCAGGGTTCAAAAAGTAGAGGAGTACATTAATAAACATTATAAATCGGATATTCATTTAGCAGAAATGGCAGCTCTCATTCAAATGACTCCTTCCGCCTTTAGCCGTTTCTTCAAATTACGTACCGGACGAGGACTATTGGATTATATCATAGACATACGGCTGGGGAACGCGACCCGATTGCTGGTTGACTCTACCATGTCTATTGCCGAAGTTGGCTACAATTGCGGCTTCAATAATATATCTAACTTTAATCGGATTTTTAAAAGGAAGAAAAATTGTTCGCCGAAAACATTTCGCGATAATTACCGAAAAAAGAAATTATTGGTATAATGTATTTACATTAGAATATATCAAAAAAGTATCATTATTTTCTTTTTTATACCTCTTTTAGCCTGAAAATAGGTACCGACAATGGTATATTGTATTCGCATGTTAATATATTAACAGCTGATTATTAATATATTGCGATGCAATAATAAAAAAGTCAATAAAGTATCATAATTGGATAATAAATTACTTGATTATAGCCTGCATAGTGTATATCTTTGCTTTTGAATTTTATGTTAATTTTATATTAATTTTGTATTTCAAGTAACAACCAACTATGATGAAATAATAATTCAAAGTAAATTTTTATGAATAAACTCATTTCCATTCTATTAATTTGTGTTTTACCTGTTATCGGCTATGCGCAGAATGTGCAGGTAACAGGGCGTATAACCGATGCTCTTGACGGAGCGCCGTTGCCTGGGGCTACTGTACAAACCCAAGGTAAAACAGCCGTTATTGCCGACAATAACGGGTACTACAGCATTGCAGCAAAGGTAGGAGATGTGCTCAGATTCTCTTTCCTTGGCATGGTTTCCCAAAATATTACTGTGGAAGCCGGCAAAACAGTAATTGACGTAGCTTTAGCCAACGACAACATTACCCTCGACGAGGTGATAATGATTGGCTATGGTACGGTAAGAAAAAAAGATGTAACAGGCGCTGTATCTTCCATTAAGGAAGACAAGCTAAAGGAGAGCGTGGCTGTCAATCTTGACCAAATGTTGACCGGTAAACTTTCCGGAGTGCAGGTAACCCAAAACTCCGGCGCTCCCGGCGGAGCTGCTTCCATTCGTATCCGAGGAACGCACTCCATCAACAATTCCAGTGAACCATTATATATTGTTGACGGCATTCCTTTTGCGGGAAGCAATAGTATAGCGGGTTTTGGTTGGGCCGGCGGCACGAATGGGCAAAGCATAGTGAGCCCCCTCTCCACTATTGCTCCTGCCGACATTGTTTCCATTGATGTCTTGAAAGATGCTTCGGCCACGGCTATTTACGGAGTCAACGGAGGCAATGGCGTAATCCTCATTACTACGCGGCGCGGTAAGGCCGGCCAAACCCGCATCAATTACGAGGGCTACCTGACTATACAGGATGTTGCCAAGAAACTTGATATGATGGATCTTCGGCAGTATGCTCGGTATCAGGTTGAATTGGGGGAATTTTTCCAGGTGGAGCCGGACCCTGCTTATCTCGACCCCTCTATTCTCGGCAAAGGTACGGACTGGCAGGATGTGGTTTTCCGTACTGCTATCATGCAATCGCATCAGCTATCGCTTACCGGAGGCAGTGAAAATCTGCAATTGGCCGCCAGCGGCGGATATACTAAACAGGATGGTATTGTCAAAGGCTCTGATTTCACCCGTTTCAACAGCCGTTTGAATGTTGACGGTAATGTTTTTAAATGGTTAAAAGCCGGCGCTTCACTTGCCTATGCCCGTACCGAAGAAACCATTATCAGAGCAGATGGTACCGATGGGGTAATTTTCCAAGCGCTCACTATGCAACCGAGCATTCCGGTATATAATTTCGACGGCAGTTGGGCAGGTCCGGCCAGCGTAGAAGGTACTGCTCGATATAATCCCCTATGGTTGGCCTTAATGCAAAACAACCAACTCCGGCGTAATCGTTTAAACGGTACTTTCTATGCCAATATAGATATTTTCAGCGACCTGAACTTGAGGTCGGAATACGCCTTCGATTACGGCAACAACAGCAATATGTCATTTATGCCCAGCTTTTCTATAGGCGTATTTACTAACCCTATCAGCCAAATTTTGCAACGCGACGATGAATCGTCCTATTGGACTTGGAGGAACTATGCTACATATAGAAAAACGCTTGCCCAACATAATTTCTCTGTGATGGCCGGAATGGAAGTTTCCGCCTCCGATTGGAGCGGCAACCAGCTAATCAAACAGGGGCTTTCTACCAACGACATCAAAGTAATAACTTCCGATGGCGAGTTTTTAAGCAACAACGGATGGAAAGACCGCATTACTACAGCTTCTTTCTTTGGGCGTTTGAATTATAACTTCGATGAACGTTATTTAGCGACCTTTACTTTGCGCGCCGATGCCTCCTCTGTTTTCGGGAGTAATAAGAGATGGGGTTATTTTCCTTCTGCAGCCCTTGCCTGGCGTCTTAGCCAAGAAGAGTTTCTGCGCGACAATCAATATATTTCCAACCTGAAACTGCGACTGGGCTATGGACAAGTGGGCAACTCCAACATCGGTACTTACCTTTACGGTTCATCTATGGTTAGTATGACCACTCCATTTGGCACTGCCTACCGGATGCGTAATATTAGCAATTCCGAGCTTGGCTGGGAAGCATCGGAACAATACAATGTGGGCCTTGACTTTGGTATGTTTAACGACCGTATTTCCTTGACTGTTGATTATTACCAGAAATACACCAAAGGCCTTCTTCTTCAGAGTGCCGTTCCCTCTTACTTAGGCGGGAGCGGTGAGAACGATATAAGAACGCCTATGGTAAACACCGGTGAGGTAGTCAATAAAGGAGTAGATATCACTTTGAATACTATAAACTTTAACAACAGCAATTTCACATGGAATTCAAATTTGGTGTTTTCTCTTAACCGCAACAAGGTCTTAGCGCTTAATGATGAGCACCTGCGCATCCATCGCAATGTGGACTGGTACTCTGAATTTCAAACTGTAACACTAACACAGGTAGGGCAGCCTGTCGGCGTATTTTACGGCTATGTAGTGGACAGGCTGTTTACAAACAGGGACGATATTCTCAACAGTCCGGTACAGGTAAATGACCCAAGCAATCCCGGCGTTAATCTTTATAACAGGAATAGCGGCGTTTATGTGGGCGACATCAAATTCAAAGACCTCAATGGCGATGGTGTTATTGATAATGGAGACCAAACCATTATTGGCGACCCGAATCCTGATTTTACTTTCGGCTTCAGCAACAGTTTTACGCTTTTCAAAGATTGGGAAATAGGCCTTACCTTGGTCGGCGTTGTGGGCTTCGATATTTTTAACTTTGCCCGTTTCCGCACCGAAGGCATGACCTCTGCCTGGGATAATCAAGTAAGCGCCGTTGCTAACCGCGCTCAAGTGGGCGTTAATGCTAACGGCGAGTACCTCATGAACCCGGGAACAACAATTCCTCGTCCCTCTACCAACGACTTTAACCGCAACAACCGTATGTCTGACCGCTTTATAGAAGACGGCACTTATGTACGGATCCAAAATCTTTCCATAGCATATAATCTACCGACAAGCATAGCAAAAAAATTCTATTTGAACAGCTTGAAAGTATATGTGAATTTGCAAAATCTTTATACCTTTACCGGCTATTCGGGCTACGACCCGGAAATTGGAGCTTTCAATCAGAGTTCTTTATTACAAAACGTTGACCGCGGCCGTTACCCGACGCCACGTTCATTCGTGATAGGCCTTAATTTCGGATTTTAATAAAAAAGGAGTAAAACAATGAAAAAAATAATCATACTTGCTACATTAGTCCTTACATTAACTTCTTGTGAAGACTTTCTAACGGTAACTCCGCAGGACAGCATCGTGGCCGATAACTACTATACTTCGGTAGAGCGCCTCAGGGCTAACACTGCTTCTCTTTACGGCGCTCCATGGTACGGATTTCAAGACCGCCTTATGTGGTTGGCCGGCGACCAGATGGCCGGAGATATTTATTATATCTACGACCAGGAAGGACATTTTTACTATAATCAGGTAGGAGCCGGCAACAGCTTTAATTATGGCGGTTGGAACGGGCTGTACCGCGTAGTGTCTTACGCTAATTCCATTATCAATGATATGCCTCCTGCAGCCAGAGCCAATGGATTGCCGGAGAGGGATATTAATCAGGCTTTGGCTGAAGCCCGCTTTATTCGTGCAGCAGCTTATTTTTTCCTGACAGAATACTGGAGCGAAGTGCCCATTATCGAAAATTCTACAGCGTTGATTACCTCCGGCAATCTTTTTGTTAACAGGCATACACAGTCGAGCCTCTACCGCTTTATGTGCGAAGATTTGGAATTTGCCGAACAATGGTTGCCCGCAACTCCTTATCAGCCGGGGCGCGTAACTGTATGGAGCGCCCGCGGCATGTTGGCTAAGATATACCTCACCCGCGCTACTTACGAGCAAAATCAAGCTTATTTCGACAAGGCTAAAAGCTATGCCGAAGATGTGATTGAAAACAGCGGGCTGACGCTTTGGCCTAATTACAGTACGCTTTTTGACTGTCTGGCTAACAACAATCCGGAATCGCTCTTCGCTATCCAATGTATGGTGGGCGACTATGGTCAGGGTAATACCCGTACTACGAACTGGTCGCGCAGCGACAGGATAGCCGACCAGCAGTGGGGCGGCGGTAAGGCCCCTACCTATTCGCTGCAAACGCTTTTTGAACCCGGAGATGTACGCCGTCAGGCTACCTTTATGACAGCTGTGGGAGGCACTGTGCTGAATGGCAATTGGTCGGGCGATTATTATCCCAACCTTGCTACAGCCGAAGGCGGCTACAGGTATCATCTCGTTTACCGCAATCCCGACGACCTTGAAATAGTAGAGCCCTCAAACGAACTATTGGCTCATCTGAAAAAATATTGTATAGGCTTATCTGCCGATAATGGCGGAAATACAGACCGTAATCAGAATGCCGCCAACAATGTGTATGTACTTCGTTTGGCTGACGTATATATGATTTATGCAGAAGCAACCATGGGCATGAGCAATGCTACGAGCGATGGCAGGGCATTAGGCTATATCAACGCTGTGCGTCATCGTGCAGGTTTAAGCCCAAGCACCGATCTCACGAGTGTTACCTTTGAACAATTGATACGGGAACGCCGCAAAGAGTTTGCGCTTGAGGGTATCAACTGGAAGGATATCAAACGTATGTATTACCGCAATGCTCAATCAGCGATTAACTATCTAAACAATATGGAAAGAGACCGTGTTTACAGATTAGATGCTCCAACCGTATCCATGACTACAGCCGAGAGATATGTGTATGAGAACAACCGCAGCAACTATATTTTATCATGGCACACCATAGCCGACCCTACTGACCCGAACTCGGCGCGTGTAAACAATATTGTATTCACCGAGGCTTCCATGAAACTTCCCATACCGGCAGCTGTAACTACTGTTGCTCCTATCCTCCTGGAACCGGCCGTTGACTATTATTCAAACTAAATAATATGCTTAATCATTATGAAAAAGAAATACATATCCTTATTCGTAGTATGCTCGCTCTTGCTTTCGCTTGGCATTTCCTGCCAGAAAGATGATGATGCGACTCCTTATGTAAAATACGTACGTCCCACCAATGCTGCCCAAGCCGATTCATTACTGACCAGGGCTGCTATGGGCAGTACGATAGCCATTATCGGCCACGGATTAGCCGGTGTTTGTGAAGTATGGTTTAACGACCAGAGAGCCAGACTTAATCCGGTGTATGTAACCGAAACTTCCATTATAGTAACTGTACCCGGCAGTATGCCTAATGAAATCACCGACAAAGTAACCCTGAGAACTTCCAAAGGGAAATCCTATTCCTTCGATTTTGCGGTGATTATTCCGGCTCCGCGCGTAGTATCTATTAAAAACGAATGGGCTGCCGATGGTATGGAAACCATTATCTACGGCGACTTTTTCTTCCCCGACGAAAACGGCAATTTGCTAAATGTACTCTTCCCCGGTAACCTCAGCGCCACTGTGATTGCCCGCGAAGAACAAGAGATTAGGGTAAGAGTGCCCGCAGGCGCGCTCTCCGGCTACATCACCGTAGAATCTATTTACGGCACAGGCCGGTCACAGTTTATTTTCAGAGACTCCCGCGGGATGTTCATTGATGCCGAAGAACCTACTTCCGTGTGGAATACATGGGGCCGTAGCGCCTTTGATACACAAGGCGGAACCAGCGGCCAATACATTAGACTTAACGGCCAAACCAGTTCTTGGGGCTGGCCGGCAGACCCTATAACCGTACTGTATTTCCGTCCGGACGGCACGCCTATTGTTACTGATGAGTATCCTGAAAATTATGCGTTGAAATTTGAAATGAATGTTATTGCATGGACAGCTCCGCACTTAGTGATGTGGTTCAACACTACGACACCTAATATAGATGACCCCAACGCTGCACAATACTTCTTCTACCCTGTGGCTACCGATGGATGGACTACTATCACCATACCGCTGAGCAGTTTTACGGATAATAAGCCGCAGCATTATAACAATGCATCCGGAAATTCGCCAAAAATTAATAGTGTTAATGAGTTGGTAAACTTCTATATATTTCCTTTCGGCCCATTCGATGAGGGTGTTCCAGCTCCTGCACCTTTCGATATATGGTTAGATAACTTCAGAATTGTAAGAATCAATTAAAAATTTGGTATTATGAAAAAATTATATTCACTTCTTTTAACAATACTCTGTATAGTCGTGGGTGCAGGCATCTTCTCCGGTTGCCAAAAAGACGAAAATACCGCTGTTAAATTAGATGCCTTCGGGCCATGCCCCGTACTTCGCGGCAGTGAAATCCGCTTCATAGGCGACAATCTCGATAGAATTACAGCGGTAGTTATCCCCGGTTGTCCTGATATTACTACGATTACCCGTGTTTCTACTTCCGAAATTAAGGTAACTGTGCCTCAGGAAGCTGTTAGCGGATATATTGTTTTGAAATATGCCGGTGGGCAAATCACTACCAGAACTGTACTATCGTTCACAGAGCCGTATTCTATCAGCGCAATAGCTCCGCTCACAGCCATTCGCGAAGGCGCTAATGTAACCATTACCGGCGATTATCTCTGGGACATCGTTGCTGTTATCTTCTCCGGAAATGCTGAAGAAGCTACAGTAGATTCAGCCAATTTTATTTCCCAGTCGAGAACATCTATTGCCCTGAAAGTGCCTCGCGGAGCCGCTTCCGGTAAGATACAAATTGCCGATATCCACGGCAATACTCTGTATTCCGACCAGGAACTGAACATCATTCAACCGGCTATTACCGCCCTCAGTCCCTTGACTATTAAAGCCGGCGCTGAACTTACGGTTACAGGCACCAACCTTGACTTAGTGACTGCTATCACTTTCCAGGGTGGAACAGTAGTCAATGCCGACGTTTTTGTATCACAAAGCGCCACACAGATAGTTGTGCTTGTCCCCGAAGACTGTCGGGACGGCGTAATTATCAGCACAGCCTATTCGAGAGATACCTACACCAGCAGCGATGCGCTCATTATGGTAGTCCCAACAGGACTTGCCGTTGCTGCGCCTGTGAGTTTTAAAGCCGGAAATATGGTGGAAATCAGCGGTAACGACCTTGACTTGGTAACCACGCTCTCATTTAATTCCGGCGTAAACGCCGCTTTCAGCTATGCTGCGGGCATCATTACTGCTACTATTCCCACTACTGCAACTGACGGGGTTATTACCCTGAATACTGCCGCAGGCAAAAACGTAACCACTCCGTCCATTACTTTGGTGAAGCCGGTCATTACCGGTTTTACGCCGGCAATTATTACAGCAGGCGACAACTTGACCATTAATGGTACTGACCTTGATTTGGTAAACGCTGTGAGAGTGGGTAATTTTGTCTGTAGCATCGTCTCGCAAAGTATAACGGATATTACCATTGCTACCCCCCTGAACTGTACCAGCGGTTTGGTAGAAGTAACGGCTGCCAACGGCGACATCGCTGTTTCTTCGTCTATGGTTACTGTCAATCCTTCGACCAAACCAACAGTAACTTCTATGCCCACATCAGCTAAACCCGGCGATGAAATTACCCTTTACGGCACTAATCTGAACAACGTGCGGAATGTGCTGTTCCAAACTGTAGCCGTCACCCAATATGCGCTTCGCAGTCCGGGTACCCTTACCTTCACAGTGCCGCTCACTGCGCCCTTCGGTTTATACAGCCTCATCTTCGAACTCTATGAAGGCGCCGATGTGCAAACTGATGACCCAATTAGCATAAGCGGCGTAGAACCGGTAGTTGACTGGGATTATGTATTCTTTGACTTTGATGGTAAAGACTCCTGGTGGGGTGTTGGTACAGTTGGTAATGACCCCGGTCTGTCTCTCAATGGTAATTATATACATATTGACTATACCGGCGGCGGCGGATGGGTAACTTATTTTGCTCGTAACGGCGGACATTTCAATTATACCGGAGTGGATGTTAGCACCTGGTCCTACAAATTTGATGTGAACGTGCTTTCCATTGACCCGGGCATTACATTCAAAGTTCGCTTAGGCAACTTCTGGTATATATGGGCCTGCGACTATCCTGCCGGCACTAACGGCTGGATAACTGTAACCCTTCCGCTCAATCAATTCAGAGATAACGATGGCTTTGGCGTTCCCTTTACTAACGCCGATTTCCCCGGCGTGAACGAATGGTCGTTTAATCACGACGGCGGCGCAGGTAGTATAAATATGCTTATTGATAATGTACGGTTTTGGCCTTGATAAACAACAGGTGATAATTTTTTCAGTTCTTTCCGGGCCCGGTCGGTCAAATGGTCGGGCCCATTTTTAAACAAGCAATATGAGTAGTATTTACACATTATTAATTAGAAGTTTGTTCTTTATTTTGGTATGGTTCGGATTGTTGGCAAGTTGTGCGCAAAAGAATAACGAGCCGGTAGTTGTTAATGAACAACCGGTATTGGTATCTACCTTGCCCGCCAACAACGCCAGGGTAAATCCCGACACGGAGACTGTGCAGTTTTTCTTTGACCGCACTGTGGTGATTGTTGATAAAAACAAAATAACGCTTAACAACAGTCCCGCGCCCGATGTGTCGGCAAGCAGTAATACCATTACTGTCGGCGTAGGCAGGCTCAACGAGAACGCAAGCTACACTGTCAACTTGGCAGTGTCTTCCATAAAAGCTTTTCCGGGCGCTATGAATCAACAAGCCTTCACCCTATCGTTCACTACCGAAGAAAGAGAAGAAATTCCCATAATAAATACGCTTGTGGTGCAAAATCCAACTCCGGAAGCATTGAAGGTTTACAAATTCCTGCGCGATAATTACGGTAGCAAAATCATTTCCGGCGCTACGGCAAACGTAAGCTGGAACACTAATGAGGCCGACTGGGTCTTTCGACATACCAACATTTATCCGGCAATGAACTGCTTCGACTATATTCACCTTTATGCTTCGCCCGCCAACTGGATTGATTACGAACAAACGGAAGTGGTGGAAGACTGGTGGAACAATAACGGATTGGTAAGTATTCTATGGCACTGGAACGTTCCAACGGCACAGGGCAGCACTTCCTACGCCTTCTATACCAACGGCACTAACTTCGACGCATCAAGAGCCGTGCAAACGGGCACTTATGAGCACGGCATAGTGGTGGCTGACATAAATAAGGTAGCAGACTACTTGCTGCTCCTGAAACAGAAAAATATACCTGTGATTTGGCGACCGCTGCACGAAGCCGCAGGCCGATGGTTTTGGTGGGGAGCAAAGGGACCCGCAGCCTGTAAAGCCCTTTGGCAACTTATGTTCAATATATTCGAAGAAAAAGGCTTGAACAACCTGATTTGGGTGTGGACAAGCGAATCGAATGATGAGGACTGGTTCCCGGGACATAATTATGTGGATATTATTGGCCGCGATTTGTACAACAGGCCTGCTGCTGCCGCCATGTATAACGAATATACCACCAGCAGGAATGTATATCCCAACTATATTATCAGCCTTAGTGAATGTGGCAACGTTGCCGGCATAACCGAACAATGGAACGCCGGATGCCGCTGGTCGTGGTTTGCGCCGTGGTACGACTATAACAGAACCAACAATCCGAACAGCGCCGCCTTTAACAGCACTGAACATATATACGCTAATATCAACTATTGGCAAAACGCCTTTGCCAATCCTAATGTGATTACCCGCGACCAGATGCCGTCTTTGAAATAATAACTAACACTTACATATTATAATGAAAAAACGTTTTTTTATATTGCCAATCATCTTCGCCTTATTGTTCTGCGCTTCCTGTAGTTCAACGGGCGATAATAATGTTAATGCCGGAAAACCGGTGCAATTAAAAGTAACCGGTACCGCGCTAACCGATATGAACGGAGAGCTTGTGCAACTGCGCGGCGTGAGTTTCGGCTGGCACCATTGGTGGCCTCGTTTCTACAATCCCACCACCGTAAAATGGCTTAAACACGATTGGAAAGTTAATGTTGTGCGCGCCGCCATAGGTGTAGAACCTGCCGGAGCCATACTTGATAACCCTGAACTGGCAATGGTATGTCTCTATTCCGTAGTAGATGCCGCTATTGACAACGACCTGTATGTTATTATAGACTGGCATGCCCACCACATACACACCGAAGCCGCCAAAGCTTTCTTTACCGAAGTGGCCGGTAAATACAAAGATTACCCGAACATCATTTACGAAATCTTCAACGAGCCGGATTACCAACCATGGGAAGAGGTGAAACAGTATTCCAAAGAAGTAATCGCCGCCATTCGCGCTATTGATAAGAAAAACATTATTCTCGTTGGCGTTCCTCATTGGTGTCAAGATGTACATATTGTAGCCGACGACCCGATTACCGGCTTCGATAACCTGATGTACACCTTACACTTCTACGCCGCCACGCATAAAGACTTTTTGCGCAGCCGCGCAGATTATGCGTTAAGCAAAGGACTTCCACTATTCGTATCGGAATGTGCCGGCATGACGCATACTGGCGACGGTCCCATTGACAGAGTATCGTGGGGCGAGTGGGTGAAATGGATGGATGATAATAAATTGAGTTGGCTGGCATGGTCTTTGTCCGACAAAGCCGAAAGCTGCTCCATGATTAAAATTCCCGAATCTCCTATAAGTAACTGGACAGATGATGACCTGAAAGAATGGGGTATTATCGTAAGAGATGAATTACAGAAAAAACAATAAGATATGAAAAAACAGCATTTTATATATATCCTCGGCTGCCTGCTTGCGCTAAGCGCAGCTTGCACTTCACCGCAGGAAGATAACTCGCCCGCGGCAACCGACCGGTTCGACAATATTTGGAAATTCCGCGCCGGCGAAGGCAAAGACAGTTTATGGAAAAACTCCGACTATAACGACCAACATTGGGTAGAGCTTACATCTGCAAAACCGCTTAAAGAACAAAATGCCAATTTAGACAATGGTTTCGGATGGTATCGCAAAAGGGTAAACCTGTCCGATGAACTTCTGCAAGCCGCAGAGAAGAAAGGCGGCATAGTGTTGCGCATAGGAAAAATAGGCGCCTGCGATGAGGTATATTTCAATGGCGTTTTAGTAGGTAAAACAGGAGAATTTCCGCCCGATTACAGGGGATATTACGCTGAAGAACGGAATTATTTCGTGGATAAAAAACATCTCAATCTATCCGGCAGCAATCTGATTGCTGTCAAATTCAGCGAAGGATGGGGCGTTGGCGGTTTTCTGGAAGATGCCAAACTGAGCATATCTTCGGCAGAGACCAACGATAAATTAACCTTCAAGGTGAAGGTCAATGCTTCGGATTATATCTTTTTATCGCCAAACCCCGTCAGCATTACTGTGAAATTAGAGAATAACAATGCATGGGCGGTAGATGGAATACTGTTGGTTAAATTAACGACCGACGATTATCAATTTGTCAAAACCGATTCCATAGCCGTAAAAATAAAACATAAAAGCAGTGTGGCGCAAACCTTCTCTTATGAGGAGCCGCAGCCCGGTTTTTACCGCTATACTGTGCAATTCAAACGTAATGGCGCTGTAGTTCTTGAAAAGAAATTTAATGTAGGATTTGAACCGGAAAAGATTAATGCGCCCATTGACGCCCAAGCCGATTTTAAAGCTTTTTGGGACAATAATCTCAAAGAATTGGCAAAGGTGGCGCCTCAATATAAATTAATTCCTCAGCCCGAATATTCGCAAAAGGATTACAATGTCTATCTTGTAGAAATGCGTTCTTTTGGCAATGAATTGATTCGCGGCTATTATGCACAGCCTAAACGTGAAGGCAAATTTCCCGTCATTGTGGAGTATATGGGCTACGGCGCACCGGCTTACGTGCCTAACGCCGGCGGAAACTGGGACGGCTTTGCCTATTTTGTGCTCTCCGTCAGAGGACAGGCGCTGAACCTTCCCTATAACCGTTTCGGCGTCTGGCTTTTCTATGGACTCGAAAGCAAAGAGAACTATTACTACCGCGGCGCATTCCTTGATGTGGTAAGAGCGCTCGACTTTGTTTGCAGCCGACCTGAAATTGACAGTAAGAAAATAGCCGTCAGGGGAAGCAGTCAGGGCGGCGCACTCTCATTCGTTGCCGCAGCCTTGGACAAACGTGTCAAAGCAGCAGCGCCCGACATACCTTTCCTTTCCGACTATCCCAATTATTTCAAGATTACCTCTTGGCCCGGCATTGGTTTTGGTCAATATATAGAGCAAAATCCCGGCGCCACCTGGGAGGATATTTATACCCTTCTCAGTTATTTTGACATCAAAAACCTCGCACAGTGGATTGAATGTCCGCTGATAATGGGCGTTGGCGTACAGGACGACGTGTGTCCTCCGCACATCAAATTTGCAGCCTATAATCAGGTGAAATCGGAAAAACGACAAATGTCTTTCCCTGAACACGGACATAGTGTAGGAGGAGTATTTCACGAAACAGCCACTTTATTTATCAGGGAAAAACTAAATGTAGAATAAGAAAGCTATGAAAAAGATTTTATCGTGCCTGCTACTGCTAAGCGTATTAGCTTCCTGCCAAAGCAATAATGAGATTTCCGGATTTGTCAAGCACCGCAATAAACAGTTTGAAATTAACGGGAAACCCTATTATTTCATCGGGGTTAATTTTTGGTACGGCGCCATTTTAGGCTCTACCGGACAAGGCGGCAATCGTGAACGATTGGCAAAAGAATTGGATTTTATGAAGGCAAAGGGCATTAACAACCTGCGTATATTAGTTGGCGCCGATGGTCCCAGCGGTCAGGATGTGAAAATTATGCCTACCCTGCAAATCGCACCCGGCGTATATAACGATACTATTTTCGATGGTCTCGACTATCTGTTAGTAGAAATGCGCAAGCGCGATATGTATGCCGTACTTTACCTCAACAACAGTTGGGAGTGGAGCGGCGGCTATGGGCAATACCTGAATTGGAGCGGCTACGGCGAAGTGCCGCCCGAAGGCGTGAGAGATTACCCCAAATACAGAGCATACGTTGCCCAATACGCCAACTGTGAAAAATGTCATCAATTATTCCTTAATCATGTAAAACATGTGATTACGCGCACTAACCGCTATACGGGTAAAGCTTATATTGACGACCCCACCATTATGTCCTGGCAGGTAGGCAACGAGCCTCGTGTTTTCAGCGATGAAGGTAAACCCGGATATATCAAATGGCTTAAAAACGCCACAGCCTACATCCGCTCCTTAGCCCCGAATCAATTAGTGTCATTGGGCAATGAAGGCGCTATGGGCTGCGAAGAAGACATCGAACTCTTTGAAATCATACACAGCGACCCCAACGTGGACTATATGACCATACACCTTTGGCCCAAAAACTGGAGTTGGATTGAGGTTGACAAAGTGCGGGAAGGTTTAGATACCGCTATTTTGCTGACAAATCAATATATCGAAGAACATTCGGCAATAGCCGAAAGATGGAAGAAGGCATTAGTCATCGAAGAATTTGGTTATCCCAGAGACAACCACAAATATACCTTAGACGACCCTACAACTGCTCGCGATAAATATTATCGCAATATTTTTGAACAGGTAGTTGCAGCATCGCGCAACAATGGCTTGCTGGCAGGTTGCAATCTCTGGACCTGGAGCGGTTTTGGAAGGGCAAGTCATTTGTATTGGCAGCCGTGGGACGATTACTTGGGCGACCCTTCGCAGGAAGAGCAAGGTCTAAATTCGGTTTTCGATATTGATAGCACTGTGGCTGTCATTAAAGAATATGCCGACAAACTTCAATAAACAATGAAAAATCTCCTTTATGAACAGTCTTTTCTCCGAACGCCTCAATGCTGTTACTGAAGAACATAAACGCCTCATTCATTTAAAGAATGAGCCGGTACTTCCGGGAAACGGCATCTTTGAACGTTATAAAAATCCTGTATTGACCGCTCATCATACACCGCTGTCTTGGCGTTACGACCTGTCGCCCGAAACCAATCCATATTTTATGGAGCGCTTTGGCATTAATGCAACCTTCAATGCCGGCGCTATTAAATGGAATGGAAAATACCTGATGATGGTGCGCGTAGAAGGCAACGACCGCAAGTCTTTTTTCGCCATAGCCGAAAGTCCTAACGGAATAGACAATTTCCGGTTTTGGGATTATCCTGTCCTTATGCCCGAAACCGAAGACCCCGCTGCCAATATATACGATATGCGCCTTACGGCTCACGAAGACGGATGGGTTTACGGTATCTTCTGTGTGGAGCGGAAAAACCCTAAAGCTTCTGCCGGCGACCTCTCCTCAGCCATTGCCACAGCAGGCATTGCGCGTACCAAAGATTTAATTAACTGGGAAAGACTTCCCGACATCCAATCAAAAAGCCAGCAAAGAAATGTGGTGCTTCATCCCGAATTTGTAAAGGGAAAGTACGCTATCTACACCCGTCCGCAAGACTGCTTTATCAACGCAGGAAACGGCGGCGGCATAGGCTGGGCGCTGATTGACGATATTACCAAGGCGGAAATAAAAGAAGAAACAATCATTAACTCTCGTTATTACCATACTGTAAAGGAACAGAAAAACGGAGAAGGTCCTCACCCTATCAAAACGCCTAAGGGCTGGCTGCATTTGGCGCACGGAGTACGCGGCTGCGCCGATGGTTTGCGCTATGTGCTTTACCTCTATGTAACCGACCTTGAACATCCCGAAAAACTCATCGCCGAACCGGCAGGCTATTTTATGGCGCCACGCGGAATTGAACGCACCGGCGATGTGTCGAACGTGCTGTTTTCTAACGGATGGATAGTGGACGATGACGGCACGGTATTCATCTACTACGCTTCCAGCGATACCCGCATGCACGTTGCGGTTTCATCGGTAGATAGACTGCTCGACTACTGTTTCAACACAATGCCTGACGGCTACCGAAGCGCAACCTCTGTTGAAACCCTGCATAAAATCATCAAAAAAAATCTAAATAAATAGCAATCGTGATGCAAAGTGTAAAAGTTTCCCTAAAAGAAAAAATAGGCTACGGATTTGGCGATATGGCTTCGTCTATGTTCTGGAAGGTATTCGGCATGTACCTCCTGTTTTTCTATACCAAAGTGTTTGGCATATCCCCCGCTGCAGCCGGTACAATGTTCCTGATGGTGCGTATTTTTGACGCGGTAACCGACCCCTTGATGGGAATTATCGCAGACCGCACCAAAACACGCTGGGGAAAATACCGTCCCTACCTATTGTGGTTTGCCATTCCATTTGCCGCTATGGGAGTTATCACTTTCTACACGCCCGATATAGGCGAAACAGGACGGCTGATATACGCCTACATTACCTATACGCTGATGATGACTGTTTACAGCGTGGTGAATGTTCCCTACGCCTCTTTGCTGGGGGTGATGTCGGCTAATCCAAAAGAGCGGAATGTACTTTCATCTTATCGTATGTTTTTTGCTTTCATCGGTAGTTTTATTACCTTCATGCTCTTGCAGCCATTGGTAGATTTCTTTGCAAAAATGTTTGATACGGCAAGCGCAGTTGTGCAGGATATCGCTGAAAGCAGCGGTATTAGCCAGGTGCCCATGGGCTGGGTGTGTGCTGTGGCAGTTATTGGCTCCATCTGCGCTTTATTATTCTTCCTTTGCTTTTTGTGGACTAAAGAAAGGGTAAAACCCATCAACCAGGAAAAAGAACATACCTCTATAGCCCAAGACCTGCGCCACCTGATGAAAAATACGCCATGGTGGATACTGATGGTTTCCGGACTGGCTGCCTTGCTGTTCAATGCTATTCGCGACGGCGTTGCTATGTTCTATTTTGCCGACTATATCCAAATCACTTATAAAATGCCTGTGCTCGGCTGGACTATCGCCACTATTTATTTCTTGGTGGGACAAGCGGCAAATATGCTGGGCGTAGCCTTAGCTCCATACCTGTCGAACAAATACGGGAAAAAAGCCACATATATGGTCGCTATGGGACTTGCCGCCCTGCTGAGTTCTTTCTTCTTTATGCTGCAACCCGGACAAATTGCCGGCATTATGATTTTACAAATCTTAATATCTATTTGTGCGGGCTACGTGTTGCCGCTCCTCTGGAGTATGTATGCCGATATAGTGGACCATCAGGAATTGAAAACCGGAAGGCGGGCAACCGGACTGATATTCTCTTCTTCATCTATGTCTCAAAAAATGGGCTGGGCATTCGGCGCCGCCATGACCGGCTGGCTACTGGCTGCTTTTGGTTATGACCAAACGGCGGCAGTACAACAGGAGTCGGCAATCTTTGGGGTTCGCCTTATGATGAGCTGGTTGCCTGCAATCAGCTGCGTGCTTGCCGTCTTAGGAATGACATTCTACCCGCTGTCGGAAAAAAAAGTACTCCGGATTACCGAAGAATTGGAGGAAAAACGTAAGGCGCAAGCCGCCGTTTCTAATGTTTAACAGCCATCTATCGTTAGCCGTCATGCGGGGACAGCGCGGTACAGAAAGCGAGAGTGTCAAAAAGAATGAACAACCGATATAGAAAGAAGTAAAAATTTTGTCAAACTAAAAAAAGTAAAAATCGAATGAAAAAAGTATTCATAAACATGATGTTAGCAAGCCTGATAAGTTTTAACTTTGCTTGCAAGAAAAAGGAAATCGAGGTTCCCGGATTTGTGTGGGTTGCACAAACGGAGTTTACCGAAGAAGTTGTTTCGCCCGACGGAATTGTTTATCGTCCGAAACTGAAATTATTGGACGATGTACTTTATGTATGCCACAACAAAGGCATTTTCAGCAAAAAATTAAACGAAGAAGGCAGTAAGTGGGAACTCTTTGCCTTTGGCGGACTGCCCATTATTGAGTTCGTGAAAAACGGGGATAAAATATTGGCTATTTCACATGGCTCGAAAAACCACAATGACAGTTTGCTCTTTTTGTCGAATGACAATGGAAAAACGCACA
>Ga0209737_10000995_pt1 | contig 21312 bp, 23 predicted proteins | sample TergutCu122P3_FD_187284 | JGI IMG/M metagenome (GOLD analysis project Ga0209737, IMG submission 187284) | Cubitermes ugandensis P3 segment gut microbial communities from Kakamega Forest, Kenya - Cu122 P3 (SPAdes) (version 2) | ecosystem: Host-associated > Arthropoda: Insects > Digestive system...
CCCGACGTGGTACACGATTTACTAATCGGTCTTGATAAAGCTTTCCCTGACCGTCCTGAGTTCCGACATGGTGAGGGGAATAGTGCTGCGCATTTAAAAGCCGGTGCCATTGGTTCAAGTGCGACCATAATTATTAAAAATGGCAGGCTGGTGCTTGGCACATGGCAAGGAATTTACTTCGCGGAATTTGACCCACCGAGGAACCGTAAGTTTTATGTCAAGGTAATATCGGGGTAATGTAAATACTTAATTGTGTTCCATGAAAAACTCCGCTTTTTTATGGCGGAGTTTTCGTTAGTAATAATCAATTTTTGAATCTCACCGCTCCGCGATAAATGCCAACCCGACCGCGCCGGGTCCGGTATGGGTACCGATGACTGCGCCGATTTCGCAATCAAGGATATCACATTCCTCGATATAATTCTCCAAATGAATTTTTAATGCTTCCATATCAGTAGAGGCAGACGCATGCCCAAAATTGAGGGGATATGCTTTGTCAATACCTCGTTCTTCGACTAACTTGGCGATTTCCTTTTGTGCCATACTTTTACCCCGGGCTTTACCGATATTCCTTACAGCCCCGTCACGGAAGCTGATCAGGGGATAAATGTTCAAGGCGCTGCCAACCAATCCGGCAGCCGCAGAAACCCTGCCGCCACGAACCAGATATTTAAGGGTTGGTATATAAGCAAGCAGGATTACTTTTTCACTTAATTCGGTGAGCTTTTTTGCGATTTCTTGAGCACTTTTGCCGGAATCACGCATCTCGGCCGCAATCCGGACTAACAATGCCAAACCCATGGTTGCATTTTGTGAATCTACCGTATAAACTCCGGGAACTTCCCTTGCCGCCAGTACGGCAGACTGGTATGTACCGCTGATAGCGGAAGAGAGGTGAACGGCAACAACTTCACTACCGTCCTTGGTTGCTTCTCTGTAAACCTGCTCAAGATCGTAAGGAGTCAATTGGGTCGTAGTCGGTATAGTATCAGACTCGCTAAGTCTTTTGAAAAATTCGGATGCGTTCATATCTACGTTTTGCCGGTAGGTCTGATCGTCAAATATGATGCTCATCGGGACAAGGGTTACGCCTAAACGGGCAGCGTCTTCCGGTTTGATATCACATGAGCTGTCAGCAAGGATTTTGACCTTGCCACCTTTCAGAACGTTTTCTTTTTTGGTATAGAAGGTTTGTAAAATATCGATCGCATCAAGCAAAGCCTTTGTTTCGTTTTCATTTAAGCTATCCAAAAGCTCGGCAGCCAAATTTTGATGGAATGTCTGATGCCCGGCATTGGCATTTAACCCTTTTTCAGTAAGGGTGACACGGATACTGCGTTGGTCGGTTTCATCACGGGTACGGATTAAATAACCCTTTTTCTCTAAAACATCAGCTGCGGTGGTAAATGTACCGGGGGCTACTTTTAAAGCGGCGGCAATCTCGGATGCTCTGGCAGTAGATTCGGCTTCTATTATTTTGGCAATTGCTTCAATTACATGCATTTCCTTATGCGAAATATCTTCGGGACGATTTTCAGACAATAATTCTTCGAACTTCAAAATAGAATTGACAGTTTCGGAAAAGAATGCGGTTAATTTTTCGTGGTTAGGATTGTTACTCATAATTATATCTCCTTGTAAAATGGCATTTTCTTTAAGATTAATTCATCTAAACCATTTTGTCAAGCAAAATTTTATAATTTGATATTAAAAATAAAAATGCCATTATTCAGGATGAGTTTTCATCTTCTGCGTGATTCTATTAATGAATTTTTAAAAAAATATTTGTTTTATCTTGACATATGGTGGCTATGTCGTTATACTTGGGATATAGTCGTAACAATTTCGTAACATATGCAGATAATGCGGGAGTTTGTGTGAATAAATCCGTATTTAAAATACTAATCTTTACCTTATTATTTATCGGTCTACCGTTTTTTAAAGCCGAAGCGCTGGAAAATGGCACCAAGGCATCGACGATTTTGATGCCGGTCGGTATCGACTTATTATTAATTCCCCAGATGACTATCGAAGAATATATAGAAGTCGCCGAGTCCGCGGAGGGTTCCACTTTTGGTTATACCAATCTGGGTCTTTGTAATATCACCGAAGCCAACAATTTAAATATCCGCTCCGTTCCGGATTCAAATGGTCGTATCATCGGAAAATTACCGAGGGATGCCGCTTGTGAAGTGATGTATGAAGAGGGGGAATGGAGTTTTATTACATCGGGAAATGTTGAAGGTTATGTAAAAAGCGAGTTTCTTTTAACCGGTTTCGCCGCTGTCCGTAAGGCGCAGGAGCTGGCGACTTTGGTTGCGGTCGTCACCACGGATTCATTAAAAGTAAGGGAAGAACCAAATACCGATTGTGAGGTTATTACCCAGGTGCCGCGTGGTGAGATATTGGAAGTTGAAGAGGTCTTGGAAGATGGTTGGGTAATGATAATCCTTGACTCCGAGTTTGCATATGTATCGGGTGAGTTTGTTACGGTGAAGTATGATTTACGGACGGCGATTACGATGACCGAGCTTCTATATGGCGAGGGTGTCTCCGATATCCGCGTTGATGTCTGTGAATATGCTAAGCGTTTCCTCGGCAACCCCTATGTATTTGGCGGGACGAGCCTGACAAGGGGAGCGGACTGTTCCGGTTTTGTCCAAAGCGTTTTCCGCAATTTTGGTGTCAGGTTACCACGCAGCTCAGTCCAACAAGCATCGGTAGGGTCGCGGATATCAGTTTCGGATCTCAAAGCCGGGGACTTGATTTTCTATGCAAGGGGGGGGAGGATTGACCATGTTGCCTTATATATTGGTGGCGGCCGGGTTATCCATGCCAGCACTGCCCGTACCGGTATTATCATATCGCGATACAACTACCGGACACCCCATATGTACCGGCGGGTACTTTATGATTAAAAATGCTTTACTTTATATAAATGGTGTGATATAGTAGACGAAGTAATTGCCTAAACCCTCTGCGCAGACAGTGGATTCTCCACCAATGTCAGGGTAGAAAAACGGATTATCCGGGGTGATTAGACGAAATAAATCGTCGCATAGTTAACGGAGGTTAAGAAATGATTTCAAAGGAAAAGAAAACTGCCATTATTCAGGAATATGCCCGTGGCGAAGGCGATACCGGTTCCCCGGAGGTCCAAGTTGCAGTGCTTACTGCCCGTATTTCTGAACTTACTGAGCATCTTAAGGCAAATCCTAAGGATTTCCATTCACAAAGAGGAATGCTCAAGATGATTGGTCAAAGAAAAGGATTGTTGAATTATTTAAAGGATAAAGATATCGAAAGATATCGTGACCTGATTAGTAGACTGAATATTAGAAAATAGTTAGAGGATAATAATCGAGTAGGACTAACCTCCTACTCGATTACTTATGATATAAAGAAGAAGAAAGAGAAGAGAGAAGAAGAGGAAAAGAAGAAAATGAACAACTACAAAACATTTACAATGGATCTGGCAGGTCATACCCTAAGGGTTGATATCGGCCGTGTTGCGAAGCAGGCAAATGGCTGTGCTTTAGTGTATTATGGGGATACAACAGTGATTTGTACCGCCACTTCATCGGACAAGCCGCGTGAAGGAATGGATTATTTCCCCCTTAGTGTTGAATACGAAGAAAAATTATATTCGGTCGGAAAAGTTCCCGGTGGTTTTAACAAGCGGGAAGGCAGGGCAAGCGAAAATGCAGTGCTTACCAGCCGGGTAATTGACCGTCCGATGCGACCTTTATTTCCAAATGATTACCGCAATGATGTGACAATCAGCAGTCTGGTGCTTTCAGTTGACCCGCTTTGCCGTCCGGAGATTGCCGCCATGATTGGTTCAATAATTGCGACCTGTATCTCCGACATTCCCTTTAACGGTCCATTAAGCATGACCCAAATCGGCATGATTGACGGTGAACTGATCGTAAATCCCAGTCAGGAACAGTGGAAAAATGGTGACTTAAATCTAACAGTTGCTTCAACCCCTGACAAAATCGCGATGATTGAAGCTAATGCCAACGAAGTACCGGAAGCCAAAATGCTTGAAGCCATCTATAAAGCCCATGATGTTAACCAGATGGTGATAAGCTTTATTAATGAAATAGTAAGCGCTGTTGGTAAACCAAAACATGGATATGAAAGTCAGGCGTTACCGGCGGAAATATTTGCTGAAATAGAAAAAATCGTTACTCCGGCGGAAATGGAAACGGCAGTTTTTACCGACGAAAAGCAAGTCCGGCAGGAAAACATCCGCAATATCACCACCCGCCTAGAAGAAGCTTTTGCTGATAATGAAGATTATTTGAAAATGTTGGGTGATGCGATTTACCAATATCAAAAGAAAACCGTCCGCAAAATGATTCTTAAAGATGGAAAACGTCCTGACGGCAGGGCAATGGATCAAATCCGCCATCTTGAAGCGGAAATAGATTTAATTCCCCGCGTCCATGGTGCCGGGATGTTTACCCGTGGACAGACCCAGATTTGTACGATTACAACTCTTGCACCGATGTCAGAGATGCAACGAATCGATGGACTTGATGAAAACGAAATAAATAAAAGATACATGCATCATTACAATTTCCCGTCCTACTCGGTTGGTGAAACAAGACCGAGCCGTGGTCCGGGGCGCCGTGAAATCGGGCATGGTGCTTTGGCTGAAAAAGCGCTGATTCCCGTTCTTCCCAGTCTTGAAGATTTCCCTTATGCTATTAGAACTGTTTCGGAAACATTTGAATCAAATGGTTCAACCTCACAAGCGGCAGTTTGTGCTTCCAGCCTTTCACTGATGGCGGCTGGTGTACCGATTAAAAAAGCGGTTGCCGGGATTTCATGCGGTATGGTAACCGGTGAAAGTATTGATGAGTATGTCTTGCTCTCTGATATTCAAGGTCTGGAAGACTTTTTCGGCGATATGGACTTCAAAGTCGCCGGTACGCATGATGGTATTACCGCGATTCAAATGGATTTGAAAGTGCATGGATTAACCAAAGAAATCGTTGAAGCTGCGCTCAAAAATACCAAAGAAGCACGCACTTATATTTTAAATGAAATAATGACTCCTTGTATCGCCGAACCGCGTCCGGAAGTCAGCAAATATGCACCCAAAATCATCGCGATTACGATTGATCCTGAGAAAATCGGTGATGTCGTTGGTCAGCGTGGCAAAACGATTAATGAAATTATTGCCCGCACCAGCGTAAAAATTGATATCACAGATGATGGAACAGTTTCGATTTGTGGAACCGATGCGGCAATGATGGATAAAGCCGTTGAAATGGTTGAAACAATCACGACTGAGTTTAGTGCCGGTCAGATTTTCAAAGGTACAGTCGTCAGCATCAAAGAGTTTGGCTGCTTTGTTGAATTTGCCCCTGGCAAAGAAGGAATGGTCCATATTTCCAAGATTGCCAAACAACGGATTGACAAGGTTGAAGATGTAATAAAAATCGGCGATAAGGTAACCGTCATATGTATGGGTAAGGACAAAATGGGTCGGATGAGTTTCTCGATTAAGGATGTTCCGGCGGATAAGATGTAAAGTTTATTAGACGGTCTTACCGCCAAAATCGGTAAGACCGTTTTAATTTCGACCAGTTTCTATTTAATTAATGTAAGCAGGAACGGTTGGTACGACCCAGCCTGATTTGCCATCATATTTTACTTGTATAAACGGTCTAAACACAATTTTTTCATTTTTACTCAGAAAATGAATATTAAAATAATATGCTAAGTACTCAAAGTCACCTTCGGTTTTATATTCATCTATAAGTTCATGTTTGCTGATATCTGCAAAATTAACCGGATAATAAAGTTCAATACCCTCAACTATTGCCTCTTTTTCAAAAATCCCATAACAAACCACAGCATACAAATCTTCATTGATATCAGTTAATATTGTTGATGAAGCAACATATAGCACATCTTCTAAAATGGTTTCTTTGGTTTCAATAATATAGTTAACAAGGTCGTGCTCTATTTCCTCGTTATTGGATATGAAAACTATCTTATCAATTTTCGTTTTATTATCTATAATTAATTCATGAAAGTCAGGAATAATAAACAATGTTAAATTGTATAGTCCCGGCTCTTGTTTGCCAACACCCCATATCAATACCTCTGTTTCGAATAAGACACCACTGCTATTAGAATATATCATCACACTACTAAAAGTCTCGATTAATGCTTGCTCAACTTTCTCGGTATTACTATCGCCTTTGGTTTGGACGTTAAAATAAAATGGCAGCCCTCTATTGTAAGCTGATCTATCATTGCTGCTCAATGCTATATAAGAATCAATCTGGATTAATTGTAGCTCGCCAAGAACGAAGGTGTCATCTTTTTCGTCATTCCGAAATTTCATTATTATTGTTGATGCTATTGCTACTGTGACCAGGGTTATAGTAAATGCTATGAATAGTTTTGATTTTTTCACGATTATCTCCTTATGAGTAATATACAAAAATACAAGGGAGGAAATGGTTGTAAAAACCTCATCCTCCCCAAAGGATTAGTAATTATTAATATGTTTTTGTTTCCAAGGTGGCTACTATATTATAGGGTGTACCTTCAGCACTGCCAGGACCTGTTTCTTCCCAAGTAGTGGCTTGCCCACCGAGTCCATCAGTATATTTTGTTACACATGTAAAAGTCTTGAAAGGACGATTATAAGTAACTCTGATCCGTCCATCCCTTTGGTAAGGGACTTTAAAGGTAATTGTAGTTGAAGTAGAGACAGTATGACTAGTAGTGTAGCTGGCGCCTACAGAAGTAGAAACTACGCTATTGGCAACTCCGACAGAAGTGCTCACATTAACTGATGCAGTTGTAGATTGGCTTGTAGTCCATGAAACTGTCGGCCAACTTGTTTCATTTGGATATAATGAGTTACGAACCCAAATAGCACTAGGATTCCACGCATGAGATTTTGCTGCTCCATCTTTAATATCTCTTATGGAGTGTGAATGCGCTATAAGATGAAAATGCTTCGCTAGAGAAGGATGGACATGCCAATTTTGAAGCTGATTGCTAAATTCAATTTCTTCATCGGATAGCTCGAAAGATTCAATAATAAAATCTCCTTCATATGTTGTGACAGGTATAAGTAATGATGAGTAGTCAACTGTATCATCAATGACAGGGTAGTTTCCTGCTGCTAAGGTTGTAAGTCCAAAGCTAAAAATAATAGTTAAAGCTAATAAAGTGGTTAATATTTTTTTCATATCGTTTCTCCTTAATTTGTTGGTAGATGGTTTATAATTTACTTTCTGTTGAAGTACTGACCGTCTCTGCTTTTCCATTTCTTGTTACAACTGCTGTTAAAGTTAGGCGATATGTATTCCCGGCAGTTATTGAATGATTGCTATCAGAAAAAGTAAGCAGACTGGTAGTTGATTCTTGAGACCATGACTTTTCATGCGTCCATGTCGAACCATTTTTTCTTTCCAATGTGAATGTGGCTTTGATACTAGTTGTTCCTGATAACGCATTAACTCTGCCAAAACAAACAGCTTTGCCATTTGAACTTGATAAATCAACAGTTAAGCCACTGACATTGTCCCAAAGTGGTGCTATCGGAACATAATTGCTGGTTTGGATCATACTTGATGGCACTTTTGCGTATGTAGGAATGGCTTGAACTATCAAAAACATTCCCAAATACATAAATGCCACCGTTTTTCTAAATCCTCTTTTAATTTTAATCACATCCTTTCTTTAGAATAATGAAACTTACAATTAAATCTCTATATTATAAACGCATGAAATGATGTTTTCCCTACATAAAAAATTAATATAATTAAAAAATAGATTCCGCTACTATAATCAAGGTTTCAATTGAAAGAGAACTCCAAATTTCTATTACATAGAATCCAGTAGTTATAATTATTGCATTTTCATGCTCTTCTTTGGTTGCTGTAACCAAATATGTTTCGTAACCATTAATCATAAAATTCTCAATTATATGGTTCTCATTATCAACAGAAATTTTAATACTCGTACTTTCATGATTATTATGTAGAATATTAATATGATCACCTTGGTTATTTACAAAGATTAGTTGAGTAAAATTACCAAATTCTACGATTGATTCTTCATAAAAACCCATAGGCAGATATTTGGGATATATATCTACATAGCTTGCATCCTGGTTTGCAGTATTAAATGAAAATGAAGTAAACTTTTCATACCATTCAATTATTACGTTTCTTACTGTTGCCCGGACATCAGAATTTGTTAGTAATGTACCAAATAAAATGGTTGTAATTATAATGAATATAATAGCCGCCTGTCTAAAAAAACCACTTATGGTAACAAGGTAACTTTTCCTTCTTTCGCGTGCAAAAAGGCGTTTCATTCGCAACTCAAAATCGGACGAAAAAAAATATTCAATAGATAGTTCTTCATTACTTGGGATAGAATTAATTTCATCGACATAATCATCTATTATTGCTTGACGAAATAATGCTTCAAAAATGGAATTATTTATCTTATTAGTTTTATTATTCATATCATATCACACTCATCTTGATTAGCTTTCTCATTTTTTCTTTTGCTCTCATTATTCTAGTGTCAACATGCTTTGCTGTCATATTTAATTGTTTACCTATTTCCTTATATGACATATTAAAATAGTATTTCATTACTAATACCTGCCGACTTATTTCATCAAGAGAGTTTAAGTTTCTACGGATATCCTCATACATTGACGATGCAATAATCTGATCATCAATTGGCTCATCACCCGTTTCAAGATATATTTCTAATTCCTCCATTGGAATATGAGTATAAAGTTTTTGTTTTCGTAATAAATCAATACATTTATTCCTGACTATAATAACTGCTGAATAGCGGAAGTCCTTACAACTCAACGAAAAATACTTTTCTTTATGGTTAATGATAGAAAGAAATGCATTATGGACAGCATCCTCTGCTAACTCATTATCCCTTGTAATTTTTAAGGCATACATTAGCATGGCGTGTTTATGTTCAATATAGATTTTTGTCATCTCATCTCGCTCTTGCTCGGTATCGAGCATAGAATAGTAAAGCAGAAGCATGTCGTTTATTCCTTTCAATTGTGTCATTTTATTAATACATGGTTGTGTAGTTATTCTATGCTATTTGTTTTATATTTGCAAGCTTAGTTTTACATAACTGTTTCTAAGAGGATTATCATGAACCTCAATATACCAATGCCAATAAAAGATTTCGTCATAACATGGACAAGGGCAAAATATATTAGAACATGATAAAAGCAGAAGAAATCCTAAATATATTTCCCGGCTCACTTAGGGAGCGCTTTAGTGAAGTCGCCAACCGGGCTTTGGACCTCCAAGAAATAAGGTTGTTGGTCCGGCGTCCGGTCAGGGTGACTTTAAAGGGTAAGGAATTTTTCTTAACGACCGACGGCAAACTTAGCAAGTCCCCGGACAAGGCTTTTGCCATTAGTGAAAAAGAAATCGATGAAGTTCTTAGTTATGTCTGCAAATACTCACTATATGCTTTTGAAGATGAAATCAGCCAAGGTTTTATTACTATTCCCGGAGGGCATCGGATTGGGCTTGCCGGGCAAGTCGTCTTAAATACGGAAAGCAAAGTCCGGAACATAAAAAATATCCGCTTCTTAAATATCCGCATTTCGCACGAAATAATCGGGGCGGCTGATAAAGTCTTACCTTATGTATATGAAGGAAAAATATTCAATACCCTGATTATTGCCCCACCGGGATGTGGAAAAACAACCATGTTACGTGATTTGGTCAGACAGATATCAAACGGAAAGGGGAGTATGCCGGGTTTTCAGGTCGGTATCGTTGATGAACGATCGGAAATCGCCGGAAGTTATCTCGGCATACCGCAGAATGATGTTGGTATCAGGACTTTTGTTATGGATGCCTGCACGAAGGTACAAGGAATGATGATGTTAATCCGTTCGATGGCACCGGAGGTGGTGGCGGTTGATGAAATCGGCAGTAAAGATGATTTGGAAGCAATTTCCCAGGTTATAAACAGCGGAAGCAAAATAATCGCGACTATCCATGGTTATGGTATGGAGGATGTGAATAGAACTGACTTTGCGATGTTTGAAAGATTCATTATTTTGCATCGAAAAGATGGGTTGTGCCGGGTAAAAGAGATTTATGGGGAGGATAAAAATGTGAAAGATAAATCTTTCACAGGCAAATTTGCGCCTATCGGCACAAAGTTTGCACATATTGAAAGGAATGGAATTTAATTATGGTGCGGATAATCGGGACATTGTTTTTATTAGCTGGTTCATCAGGCATGGCATATTCTTACTGCCGTGAACAGAATGAGCGTTTAAAAATACTCAAAAGCATGCGGGAAATTTTCATCCGGATAAAAAAAGAAATTGAATATTTAAAATCTTCAATCCCGGAGATTTGCTTGAGTCTGAGTGAACAAAACATTATTTTTAGCGATGTTTTTGCGGTAATATATCAGGAAATGGAATTAAATAACGGATGTACTTTTAATGAAATATGGCAGCATCAATTCGATGAAGGGCTCAAAAAAGTACCGCTAATTGAAAAAGAAAAAGAAATGATAAAAGGATTCCCGGATAGTTTGGTTTACCGTGACAGTGAAGGACAAGCGGACGGGATAGATAAATATATCGACGAGGCAGGAAAGTATATTGAGGATTTGGCAAATGAAATCAAGAGTAAGAATAAAGTGGTCTTGTGTATGGGAATGATGGCAGGAATGATAGCGGTCGTTATTTTATTTTGAGGAGAAAAATGTGAAAGATATAGAAAGGTATGGTCATTGATATGGCGATAAGTTTAATATTTAGGATTGCGGCGGTAGGGATTTTAGTCACGATTTTGCATCACGTATTAAAGCATAGCGGCAGGGAGGAACACGCCTTTTTACTCAGTTTGGCGGGATTAATTCTCGTGCTGACGTGGATACTTCCTTACATATATGACTTGTTTATGTTGATACAGGGATTGTTTGAGTTGTAGGAGCGGAGCATGGATATCATCAGAATCGGTTTATTAGGCATCTTCGGGGTTTTTCTGGCACTACAGTTCAAAAATGAAAAACCGGAGTACAGCTTTTATATCGTGATAGCCATCGGGTTAGTGGTTTTTACCATGGTAATCGCAAGATTAGGAGACATACTGGGAAATTTTTCCGCCTTAACCGGTTACATTGATAATGGTAGCTTATATTTTTCGGTTTTATTTAAGGTCATCGGTATTACCTATATATGTGAGTTCAGCCAAGCCATCTGCCGGGATGCCGGTTATGTTTCACTGGCAGGGCAGATAGAGATTTTTGGAAAAATTACAGTACTTATTATGGGTATGCCCATCCTTTTGACCATCATTGAAAATATAATGCAAATTAGTTTGTAAGGAGTAAAATATTGCCGGAAATCACGATTGAAAATCCATATGACCTATCAGCAATCCGCAGAGGCCTTGATAATCTATTTCCGGGAATTAAGGTTGATATCGACGGTATTTTATTTTTAATTATGCGTGGACAAGTATTTGAAGCGGGAAAAGAATTATTTGGACAAATCAGCTCAGGTTTAATCGGTGAAATTGCCGGAATCAAAGTTCTGCTGGCAGCCATCTTGATCCTAGGTATTATTTCAGCACTTTTTAATAATTTCACTGACATTTTTTCTGATGGACAACTATCAAAGGTGGCATATTACTTTACATATTTATTCATGATGGTCATTTTAACCAGTGCGTTCCTTGAAATAGCCCGGATTACCACTGCGACTATCGAAAACATTCTTTTGTTTGTGAAAATCATGGTACCGACTTATTTTCTTTCCGTTGGGGCTGCGGTTGGTTTGACAACGGCAACTGCCGGTTATCAAATGATTCTGGTGATTGCTTATTTAGTCCAAAGTTTATTACTGGCAGTTATCATTCCTTTAATTTATTGTTATGCAATAATGGCTTTGTTAGGTGGCTTATGGACGGAGGACAGGCTGGAGTTAATCCTCGATTTAATGAAAAAAGCCATCTCTACCATACTAAAGATTTCACTAGGAATAGTCGCCGGGATAAGTTTTCTGCAGTCAATCATAACACCCGCTATTGATGGGATAAAAATGACCGCTTTTAAACGGCTCTTATCAGTTATCCCGGGAATAGGCAATCTTGCGGAGGGGGTTACGGAGATGGTGGTTGGTTCGGCGGTATTGGTAAAAAACAGTTTGGGTATTTTGATACTATTTGTCCTTGTATTTATATGTTTGACACCGCTTGTAAAAATAATGTTAATTGCCGGGGTGGTAAAGTTGGCAGCCGCTTTGACGGCGATTATTACCGATAAGCGGATTATGCGCTGTACAGACCGGATTGGTGATGCGGGATTTTTGTTGTTTAAGTCGGTATTTACTTCTGTATCGCTGTTTTTTATTTTGATTGCTATTTTAGCATATACACTAAGGTAAGAATGAGTTTATGTTATGATTATTCGTCATTGCGGGCTCGACCTCCTCTCGCTTGCGAGAGGTTGCAATCTCATAATAAAGAGGCGGCTAAGATGATACACGATTTACTGGAATTTATAAAAAGAATGGGTATATTCCTGATATGCGCTGAAAGTATTTTATACTTTTCACCGGGTAATTCATATCAGAAATATATCAGGGTCTTAATCGGGTTTATGTTGCTAATGCAATTCATGATTCCGGTCAGGGCTTTCCTATCCGGGCAGGAGCGGGCGCTAATTGAAAATCAGGTAAATGAATTTCGCTTACAAATGGAAAGTATCTCAAATGAAAGAAACAGCAGTATTTTAAATCTTCCCAGTAAAGAGGATTTAATTGAGAAGAGTATCGTTGAAGAAATTAAATCACGATTAAACAATGTCCTTAAGGTAGAAAATAAGGATTTTATGGTGGTAAATGTCGAAACTGGAAACATAACAAGCGTTATTATAAAAAAGCATGATTGGGATATAAAGGGTGAAAATACAATCATCAGTATTGATTCCATAAAAATAGATAAAATTAGTATTCACGATGAAACCCGTGGGGACAATGAAGCTAATAAAAATACAGTGAATGAAATTTTGGATTTGTTTTGCCGGGAGCTGGGAACAAGCAGGGAATATTTGGAGGTGGTGATTATTGATTGAACATTTCAAAAAACTAAAGAAGGATCATTTCCTGATAATGATACTAATGGGAATATTGCTATTGGTAATTATGTGGCCAAGCGAAAAAAATACGGCACCATCCCGGGAGTCCGGTTTATGGGACAATTATTCAGATATAATGAATCAGGCGGACAAAAATGATGATGAAAACAAAGAAAATACATATGATGCCGGGATAAGGGATGAGCTAAAGGAATACACCGAGTATTTGGAAGTGAAACTCGAAGCAGTACTTAGGACGATGGAAGGAGCCGGAAATACGAAAGTAATGATTACCCTCAAATCATCAGCCGAAACGATAGTAGAGAAGGACAGCCCGACCAGAAGGGTGAGCAGCACAGAGGTTGATGCCGCTGGAGGCAGCCGCAATACCAGTGATATGGACACAGGGCAGGAGACTATCTTCTATACTAATGCCGCCGGTCGCCAGGTGCCTTATGTCAGGAAGACCATTAAACCTATAATAGAGGGCGTATTGGTCGCAACCCAAGGCGGAAATAACGAAATGATTATCCGAAATATTACTGATGCAATTGTGGCATTATTTGGGGTAGACGAACATAAGATTAAAATAGTAAAAATGAAAACCAGTATGCCGGACAACTAAATTGGCATACTGCAGAAAAAGCGGGGTAAGAAAAATTGAAAAATATGGTAAAAAAGAATCAAATCATGATCACAGCTCTGGCCATAATGATAATGGTCGCCGGTTATCTGAATTTTGCCGGAAACAAGATTACTGATGAGGAAATAATGTCGGTCAGTGCCGGTTCCGGGGCAGTTGCGACAATGTTTGAAATCGCAGATGAAGATATGGACAATTTCACTTACGGTGACATTGAAAGCGTGGATTCAGATGTAATTATCATTGAAGATTTTTATGATGAGAGTCTCGCTGACAGCTTGAACAGTTTTCTGACCACCCCCCATTTGGGTATTATGTCAGGAGCGAAACTGATGAAAGAACAGACCCGGGCAAGAAGCAAAGAAACCCTTATGGAAATCATCAATAATGTCAATATCAGTGAAGAGCAAAAGCAGGATGCTGTTGACAGCATGATTAATATCACCAACATCGCCGAGCGCGAAACCGCCTCCGAGATTTTGCTGGAAGCAAAAGGATTCCGCGATGTAATCGTCAGCATAACCGATACCACGGTCGATGTCGTGGTCAATGACAAGGATTTAACCGAAGCAAAACGTGCCCAGATTGAAGATATTATCATCCGCAAAACCGGCATTTCTCCCGATATGATTATTATCAGTGCGGTAGAGAATTGATTTTGCCGGTAGATTCGTGATATAATGAGATTGTGGCAATGACGGGTTAATCATGACATACTGTAGGGTGGGTGCTTGCCCCCGCCGTTATTAAACAAAACATGATATACTATAAGCGGTGAATGAAAAAGGTACAAAATGAGCAGAGTATTCTTAATTGTTTTGGACAGCTTGGGAATCGGGGCTATGGAAGACGCACTGTCTTACGGGGATTCGGGAACGAATACCCTTAAGTCAGTGTTCGGAAGCCCCTATTTTCATATGCCTAACATAAAAGAAATGGGTCTTTTCAATATCGAAGGGATTGATTATACCGATGGGGTGGACAAGCCCCACGCTTCATATGCCCGATTACGGGAAGCGTCAGCGGGTAAAGATACTACGGTTGGACATTGGGAAATCGCCGGACTGATATCTAGGAAACCATTACCAACTTTTCCAAACGGTTTCCCTAAGGAACTGCTTGATAGATTTAGTGATTTGACCGGACGTGGTTATCTTTGCAACCGCACTTATTCCGGGACGGATGTCATCAGGGATTATGGGGATGAACATGTTGCAAGTGGGAAGTTGATTATATATACTTCCGCTGACAGCGTCTTCCAAATCGCCGCTCACGAAGATATTGTCCCACTTGATGAATTGTATCGTTATTGTGAGATTGCCAGAAATATTCTTACTGGTGATTATGGGGTTGGCAGGGTTATTGCCAGACCTTTTATCGGTATGTCAGGTGATTATCAAAGGACTGCCAACCGCCATGACTTTTCACTTACCCCGCAAGGTATCACCATGCTTGATATCCTAAAGGAAGCTGGTTTTTTTGTTATCGGCATCGGCAAGATAAAAGACATTTTCGCCGGGCAAGGTTTGACAGAATATATATATACAAGTAATAATGCCGATGGTATAAGCAAAACCATAGAGATGATGAAGAAGGATTTTAGCGGATTATGTTTTGTTAATCTGGTTGATTTTGATATGTTATACGGTCACCGCAATGATGTGGATGGTTATGCTAAAGCGCTTGCTTATTTTGATGAACAGCTTCCGGATATAATAAAACACTTACAAAATGATGACTTACTAATGATCACGGCTGACCACGGTTGTGACCCCGGTTTTAAGGAATCGACTGACCATACCCGCGAATATGTCCCACTTATTATTTATGGGTCAAATAATAAAAGTAAAGATTTTGGTACCCGCGATACTTTCGCTGACATTGCCGCCACGATAATTGATTATTTCGGTCTTTCCGGAGCAATTGATGGAACCAGGATTGAGATATAATGTGTTTAATCGTCATTCCGTGCTTGAATACTCTCGCTTTGCGAGAGGTTGGAGCGGGTCGAGCCCGCAATGACGAAGCACTGGTTATTAGTAGGGCGGGGGCTTGCCCCCGCCGATGAAAGGAAATACCATGAAAGGTAAATTGACTTGTTTATTACTAATTACTTTCCTAACCGGATGTATTAGTTTTTACGAACATCCGGAAATCCCCCCTGTCGAAATACCAGTTACTGAAATCACATATATAGAAGTAGAAACTCCTTTAATCATCGAAGAAACTTTTGAACCGGATGAACACAGTTCAATTAACCAAATATACATTGAAGAAGTAGTTGTTGATAATGGGATTATCGAATTTACCCAAGAAGAAATAGATGCGCGTGAATCAGTCGGATTAAACGAGGAAGCGATTGAACGCTTACTACGGAAACAAAAAGGATTATATCACTTCGACCGGATTAATAGTTATGAGCAACGTCTATATGTTGAAATTCTCAAGATAATGGAGGAATATGGTTCCGGTATTGCAATATCGACCCTTACTCCGGAAAGCATCGAAAAGGTTTTCCAATGTGTGCTTAATGACCATCCGGGGATATTTTATGTCGTTGGTTATCGTTATACGAAGTATACGCTTGATGAAATCACGAAAAAAATCACCTTTTCTGCTTCATATAGTATTGGGATGACGGAAAGACGAAACCGGCAGGTCAAAATAGATGCATATGTTGAGCGTTGCCTTAGTGGACTTCCCCAAGGAGCGGATGATTACGAAAAAGTGAAGTATATATATGAATATCTGATTAACAATACCGAATATGATGCAACCGTGGAAGATAACCAAAATATCAGCTCGGTTTTCTTGAGGGGACGCAGTGTCTGTCAAGGTTATGCAAAAGCTACCCAATATCTGCTTAATAACGTTGGCATTCCGGCGACTCTGGTAATGGGAAAAGTTATCGCAAGTGGCGAGGGACATGCTTGGAATATAGTCAAGGTAGACGGTGAGTATTATCACGTAGATACTACCTTTGGTGATGCATCATATATCAGCGACAGTAATAATGAACCTTCAGGATCAGCAAATATGTGGAACAATAATATCTGGCCGATAAATTATGATTATTTGCTTATTACTACAGCCCAAATCGAAAAAACCCACCGGATTGACCCAATTGTCCCCCTGGTTAAGTGTACATCCACCAGAAATAATTATTTCGTTCGTGAGGGATTATTTTTCACCAACGTGGACGAAGATAAATTACAAGCGTTATTTAAAAGGGAGTATGAGCGGGGTAGTTCGTATATTACCCTTAAATGTTCTGATAACCAGGTATTTGTGGAAATGCTGGATTACCTTATTGAACAGCAGAATGTTTTCCGGTTTATAGATAATAATGAGGGTATAGTGCGATATGTTGAGATGGAAGAACAGTTGAGTATTAGTTTTTGGTTGTAGGCATACTTGGCACTTCAAACATACTTCGAGCGCAGGGGTGATATATTCCAGCGCAAAACGCGCTTTCGCTCCGAGAAAAACGTTGCGTTACGTAAGCCAGCAAGGTACGCTGGCTAAGTAACGACGTTTTTCAAGGGTTTTGCTTTTGGAATATATCACCCCTGCGCTCGAAGTATGTTTGAAGTGTTCGAAGTCTTGCAAAAGTGAAAAAAATTTGGTACACTGTATTAACAATATTTGGAAAGGTCAGGTATTTAAATGGATAGGGCATATACAGAGAAAGCATATACGTCAAAAGATGGTGAAGCGATTGGTAGTGTGAAAATAGCTGATGATGTTATCGCAATGATAGCTGGACTTGCGGCAATGGAAGTTGATGGTGTTTCGGCGATGGCAGGCAATATTTCAAAAGAGCTGATGAGTAAAGTTGGCATGAGGAATCTGGCAAAAGGCGTAAAAGTAGAAATCCTTGGCAAAAGAGTGATAGTCGATATGTCGATTATCGTAAATTATGGGTTTAACATCCCGGCAATCAGCCAAAAGGTGCAACAGAAAGTCAGAACCGCCATTGAGAATATGACCGGGCTTACCGTCACGGACGTAAATTTACGTGTAGCTGGCGTAAACAACATCGTATAACTATGAGCAGAAAAGAAATACGTGAGCAAATCTTTAAACTCCTTTTCCGGGCAGAGTTTAATGCGCCTGATGAAATGGATGAGCAAACTGTCTTTTATTTTGAAACAGATGACAATAAGGCGGCTCTTAAAGATGCTGAGTATATAAAAGAAAAACTATTTAAAGTGCTTGAATGCCTACCAGAGCTTGACCAGATGCTAAAGGAAAAAGTTGAAGGTTGGGATGTTAGCAGGATGGGCAAAGTTGACTTGACGATTTTGCGTCTGGCGATTTATGAAATTAAATATGATAATGACATCCCGGTAGGGGTAGCAATTAACGAAGCCGTTGAATTAGCGAAGAAATTCGGCCAAGATAATTCAAAGGCTTTTGTTAATGGTGTTCTGTCGAAGTTTACAGATAAGGGTATTAAATAAATGACCAAAAGCGTATACACTGTATCGCAGATTAATTCATATATCAAAAATATGTTTTCCCAGGATTATTTGCTTGGTTCGGTTTCGGTAAAGGGTGAAGTCAGCAACTTGAAATATCATTCTTCGGGACATATCTATTTTACCCTAAAAGACATTAAAGGTTCAATAACATGCGTTATGTTTGCTGGTAACCGTTCCGGTTTAAGCTTTAAAATGACTGATGGATGCCAAGTGGTGGTATCCGGAACGGTGGATATCTATGAAAAAGATGGCAAGTACCAACTCTACGCCAAACGAATTACCCATGATGGACAAGGTCTTTTATATGAACAATTCATTCTTCTAAAAAACAAGCTCGAAGAAATGGGGATGTTTGCCCCGGAATACAAAACCGCGATACCCAAGTACATCCGTACCTTGGGTATAGTCACATCACCAACCGGAGCCGTGGTACAGGACATCATCAATATCGCAAAAAGACGTAATCCATATATTCAGATTCTTGTTTATCCGGCGGTTGTACAAGGAGAAAATGCGCCGGAAAGTATAATTAAAGGAATTCAAACCCTAACTAACGAAAAAGTTGATGTGATGATAGTTGGCAGGGGTGGTGGAACACTTGAAGATTTATGGGCATTTAATGACGAGCGGGTTGCCCAAGCGGTTTTTGATTCACCTGTTCCGGTAATATCAGCTGTTGGACACGAAACAGATACCACAATAACCGATTTTGTAGCCGACCTGCGTGCCCCGACCCCATCGGCGGCTGCGGAACAAGCAGTGTATGATGTCACAATATTAGAGAGTGAACTAAAAGCGATTGAAAACAGCTTAAAACGCTTATTAAAAAACAATATCGAGATGATTAAATACCGAGTGTTATTTTACCAAAACCGCTTACAAAACCTAAGCCCACTTACAACTATCAGGGAAAAACGCACCTATGCCCTAAACTTGGAAGAACGCATCCAAACCCTGATGCTTTCACAAATAAAAACCTTTCGTTATCGTTTATTGGTTTACGCTGAAAAACTTAAGGGACTTTCACCACTAGAAAAACTAAGCCAAGGTTATGCCTTCGTTGAAAATGAAGTCGGCCACGCCGTAACGGACATTGGACAAGTTTCCGTCGGCGACGGGATAAGAATTAACGTCAAAAATGGCTTAATTAAGGCAATAATCAAAGATTTGAAAGCAAATAAATGAGAATGCAACCTCTCGCAAGCGAGAGGTCGTCGAGCCCGCAATGACGAGAATCGTTATCAATAGACAAAAATAGAGGTGAAACATGAAACTAGAAGAAATCCTACTAAAACTAGAAGGAACCATCACCAACCTTGAACGGGAAGACATATCATTGGAAGATTCATTCAAAGAATACCAAAAAGGCATGGAAATGGTAAAACTATGCAATACAACAATTGACAAAATCGAAAAAGAAGTTAAGTTAATCATGGAAGACGGTGAAAAAATTGAATTTGAATGAGCGTATAAAAGAAATCGATGATATCATAGCCAAATACATGCCAGCGGAAGAAGGTTACCAGAAAACCTTATATAGTGCTATGAATTATAGTATTGGAGCCGGGGGTAAACGGATTCGGCCGATGTTATTGTTGGAGACTTACCGTCTATTTACCGATGCTAATGAAGAAATCTGCCATCACCTGATGGCGGCGATTGAGATGATACACACATACTCGCTGATTCATGATGATTTACCATCAATGGACGATGACGAATACCGCCGGGGACGCAAAACAACTCATATTGTTTACGGTGAGGCAATAGCGATACTTGCCGGCGATGCATTATTAAATCTGGCATACGAAACAGCTTCACATATGTTTAGAACCGATAAAAAGGAGATATGGGATAGAGGAATTTCTGCCCTTCAAATGCTAAACGGATATGCCGGAGGCGGGGGAATGATAGGCGGTCAAACTGCCGATATCCTGGCTGAAAAAGGGGAACTGGTTCCCTCGCTGGAGTTACTTCATTTTATCCATGCAAAAAAAACAGCAGCCCTCATCCAAGGTGCCATGACGATTGGTGCCATACTTGCCGATACTGATTACCAAGACAAAAGAAAAATAAATAAAGCAGCCTACAAAATCGGGATGGCATTTCAATTCCAAGATGACATTCTTGATGTAACCGGTTCATTTGACGAATTGGGAAAACCAATCGGCAGCGACGACAAAAAAAAGAAACTCACCAGTGTTTCATTTTACGGACTTGACGAAACAAAAGTTTTAGTTGAGAGACTAACCCGTGAAGCTATCGAAATACTTGATTCATTCCCCCGCAAAAACGAGTTTTTGAAGGAGCTTGTTGAGAGTCTGATTTATAGGAGAAAATAAATGCTGCTCGATCAAATAACTAAAGCAAATGACATTAAAAACTTGAAACCACAAGATCTTAAACCACTGGCGGCAGAGATCAGGCAATTTTTGATTGAAACTATCAGCAAAACCGGCGGACACTTAGGTTCCAATCTGGGTGCGGTTGAGCTGACAATGGCATTACATCTTGAACTTAAATTTCCTGAGGACAAACTTATCTGGGACGTAGGACACCAGTCATATACACATAAACTTTTGACCGGAAGAAAAGACGGATTTGCCGAATTGCGGAAATACGGCGGATTAAGTGGTTTTCCCAAACGTAAAGAGTCGGATAGTGACTGTTTTGATACCGGACATTCATCAACTTCAATATCTGCCGGACTAGGCCTGGTAAAGGCGCGTGATATCAAGGGTGAAAATCATACCATCGTATCGGTAATCGGTGACGGGTCACTAACCGGGGGGATGGCATATGAAGCATTAAATAATGCCGCTCATTTGGAATCAAATTTCATTATAATTTTGAATGATAATAATATGTCTATCTCTGAAAACGTCGGCGGAGTATCGAAGTATCTGAATAGTATCCGGACAGCCGATACATATCTGGATATCAAAGAAGGAGTCTATAACAGTTTGATGAGTGTCCCGAAATACGGGGACAAAATGGTGCATGGTATCCAAAAAACCAAAAAAGCCTTTAAGCAGATGGTCA
>Ga0209737_10000996_pt1 | contig 21298 bp, 14 predicted proteins | sample TergutCu122P3_FD_187284 | JGI IMG/M metagenome (GOLD analysis project Ga0209737, IMG submission 187284) | Cubitermes ugandensis P3 segment gut microbial communities from Kakamega Forest, Kenya - Cu122 P3 (SPAdes) (version 2) | ecosystem: Host-associated > Arthropoda: Insects > Digestive system...
CAAGAGATCTTGTACCATAAAGTCTGAAAAAAATCAAAATAAGGCAGAGAAAATGTCAAAAATAAGCATTGCATAGAAAATCAAAACATGATAAATGAAAAAACTGTCAAACTTTTTTACCTTTTGACAGTTTTTATACTATTTACTGAATATCCCTAATTAATAATATAATAAATATTTGCAGGAGATTCCTCGTTCCGCTACGCTTCACTCGGAATGACCGGCTTTTCTAAGAACAGAAGGTGTCTCAAAAGTCAAAAAAACGCTTCGTCATTGCGGGCTTGACCCGCAATCTCCTAATAATCAACATCTTTTTTTAGGGGATTCCGCGTCAAGCGCGGAATGACGGACTTTTTAGACAGTCTCTGTATCCTCACCATGTGAAAGTCATTCCGACCGGAGGGAGGAATCTTCTGCAAACTGAGCCATTATTTCAAAATTTCCCGCATTTTCCGCATTTCCCTAATGAATTAAATTATTTTCCTGCATTATATTCTTCTATAATAGCTCTAATATTCTCTGCGGAATAACCTTTTTCCTTATTTTTTATTTTTTCCGAAATGCTTGGATTATCGGTAAAATATGTGTAGGCATATTTATGAAATTCATATCCGAAATGTGTATCTGCAATTTCAGTAGCCACGTTTTCATTTTCTCTTTTAGCGTAATAATAATGATATACAATGGTGCGTTTGTGTGGGGATTTACGTGTTACTTCTTCCGAATAGAGTGTCATTGAGCCACGTATCAATACTTCCATCCATATTGGGTCGGAAAGTTTTTGCGTACCTTTTTCCATACTGTGAGAACTGATATAGGACAGGTATTCAAATTCCAGCGTTTTATCACCTTTTAGGAAAAAACGAATTGTTTTTATTTCTTCGCTTTTCATTTTTTGTTTTTTGTAGGCTTTATCAGTCTTAAATTTTATAGTTTTTGAATGAGGGCTGCTTGGAAACTTCGCAAACCCTTCAACTTGCGTACCATTATGTAAAACAATAACAGTGGGGTAGTATTTATATTTGTTTATCTGTGCATTTATACTTCCACAAAGAAACATTAAACAGGCTAAAATTAATATTTTTCTCATTTTATTGGTTTTTAATTAATTTTTTACCACTTGTGCGCTGATATACATTCCCGGTCGGAACTGTGGATTGCTGTCGATTACCGTTGCATAAACTTCAAGCGAGCGGCTGATATTATCCACCATTTGTCCTAATGAAATTACTTTGGCGTTGAATGTTTGCGTTCCCATTCCATTTACGCGGAAATTCAAATTATCGCCTATTTTTATTTTGTCAATATCTTTTTCGTAAATGGTTAGTTTCAACAGCATTTTGCTTTTGTCGATGATTTCGCAAACCGGATTTCCTGCGGTAACGTATGTGCCTGTGTTTATCTGCACGTTGGCTACATAGCCACTTATGGGCGCGCGTAGTTCTAATTGCGGAACAATACCGTCCGCAAGAATTTGAGCAGGGTCAAAGCCCAATAATTTGAGTTGAGCGGCGGCGGCTTCTCTGCGGCTTTTCATTGAAAGGTATTCGGCTTTACTTTCCTGCAATCTTTTTTTCGATACGGCTTCACCGCTGGCGAGTGTTTCCTGTCGCCGAAATTCAGTTGCTAAAAATTCCTCTTGCGCGTGGCTTTCGATGTACGATTGTTGAAGTGTAATGTATTCAGGATTTTCGAGCGTGGCAAGCAATTCGCCTTTCTTTACGAATGTACCCGAAAGTAACGAGGTGTTTTTTACCACGCCGTCCATAAACAGGGTAATTGTAACGTGGTATTGTGGCGGAATTACCAACACGCCGTTGAATATTGGTTGGTTGTTAATCCGCGTGGCAGATGTTAAGGCATCTGTTTCTACGTTGTCGGTTTTTGCCGTTTCGACAGTTGTTTGAATAGCGACTTCATTTGTTTGTTCTGTTTTTTTGTTACCACAAGAAACGATTGTCAAGGTAACGATAAAAATCAATATTTTTTTCATTGCAGTTATCTTTTTTATTTTTCAATTTTATTGATACAATTTATATTCAAGAGCTGCCACATTATAATTATATATTGCTTCGGCGTATGCTTGTTTAATATCCAATGCGTGATTCATACTTTGGATAAATTGGCTGATATCTGTGTCGTGGTATTCGAGTTGAAGTTTGGCGGCATTTATCAAGGCTTCGGCTTCGGGAAGCACCGATGAGCGGTAGAAAGCAACCGTTTCGCCATAACGGCGCAAGTCGGATTTTAAAGCTTCGAGTTTATTATTCAACTCACGAATGTTCACGTGCGCCTCGTTGCGTGCGATTTCGGCGTTCAATTTCGCCTGTTTGATTCGGCTTTTCTGCGGCGCAAAAAACAAAGGCACGGCAACACCCACAGTCCAAGCGTTTAAATTTTTGTCGGGCAAGATATTTTGATGCAAATAGCCTACGGACAATTCAGGGAACAAGCGGCTGCGTTCTACATTTGCCTTTTCTTGCATTTCATCGGCAAGGCTGTTGTAGTATGCGCTGTATGTTTCGCCAAGTTGAGCGTTACCTGTATCAATAGATATCAAAGTTAATGCAGTATCGGTTGGCACAACAGGCGTATCTGAAAAACACGCCCATTGCAATCGAGCAATGGCTAATTTGTGTTCCTCGCCTGCTTGAAATACTTTGCTGCGCATCGTTGCCGCTTGTGTAGCGGTCATATTTCTTTCGAGAAGCGTGATGTCGCCTGCACGATAACGGAGTTCGCCCGATTGTAGGAGTTGTTCGGCAAAACGGCTCAAATCGCTGTACATTTCCACAAGGCTGTGCGTATAAAGATAATATGTCCACGCACGAGTTACTTCGGCTGTAATTTCCTTCTCTACAATGTCGCGATAATACTGTCCTGTGGCAATTTGCCGCCCTGCTAATGCGTTTTTATAAAATGGCGTGATGATAGAGCCTAATGACTGCGTGATAGCTAATTGTCGGTCGTTGTTTGTAAGTCCGTTAAGTTGTCCCCACGAATAATCCAATGCCGTACTGCCTAATTCCCACGATTCGCTTCTGCTTGCTTTTGCAACTTTAATGGATGTTTCGGCTGATTTTAGACGCGGATTATTTTCTTTTGCTATGGCAACGGCTTGTTCAAGCGTAATGGGTTGCTGTGCAATAGTGGGTATTGTTATCATTATCATCAATAATATTGATAACATTTTAGAACTGAAAATTTTCCGCATAAACGGCTTCCGCTTAATAGTTGCCGTTGAATTTATAAGATAATAAAACACAGGAATAATAATCAATGTGAGTATGGTGGAAACAGTCAATCCGCCAATAACTACTGTTGCCAATGGGCGTTGCACTTCCGCACCTGCCGATGTGGCGATTGCCATAGGCACAAAACCGAGTGCAGCCACCAAGCCTGTCAAGAATACAGGACGTAGCAAATGTGGCGTTCCTTTGCGAATGATGCGGTTGGTAGTCATAGGGTATTTGTTTTGTTTGTAAAGTTCGATAAAATGGTTAATCATCAAAATTCCGGTAAGCACCGCCACGCCAAACAAGGCAATAAATCCAACGCCTGCCGAAATGCTGAACGGCAACCCGCGAATCCACAAGGCAAGAACACCACCAATAAGCGACAGGGGAACGGTGCTGAAAATCACAAGCGAGAAAGTTATACTTCGGAAAGCAATGAACAGCAATAACATAATGAGGAACAACGCCACAGGAACAACCACCAACAAGGTGTTAATGGCGTTTTGCAGGTTTTCAAATTGTCCGCCGTATTCAAAATAATAACCCGGTTTCAGTTGTATGTTTTTGTCGAGCAATTCGTGAATGTCGCGCACAACTTGTTGAATATCACCATCGCGCACATTTACGCCGATAACAATGCGCCGTTTAGTCGCATTGCGATTAATTTGCAACGGTCCGCTGACAAGCGATACGCTTGCCAATTCGCTGACAGGAATTTGTATGCCTTCCAACGTGCGGACAAACAGGCGGTCAATATTCAATTCGGGTACTTTTTCTTGGTCGAGTCTTACCACAAGGTCGAAACGGCGTTCGTTTTCAAAAACAACACCTGCTTTTTCGCCTGCGTAAGAGGCACGTATAATATCGTTTAATTCCGCAATACTAACGCCGTAACGTGCAATTTTTGCGCGGTCGTAAGTTACCACCAATTGTGGCAAACCAACAGCGCGTTCCACCAACACATCAGACGCACCAGGTACTTGTTCAATGTATTTTGCGGCTTCGAGGGCGCGAGCGTAGAGTTCGTCCATATCCTCGCCGAAAAGTTTTATGGCGATGTCGGCTTTTGCACCTGTCATCAATTCATTGAAACGTAGTTGTATCGGTTGGCTGAAATTAAATTCTATATCGGTAATTTCCGTCTCTAACGCATCTTTCATCAAATCGACCATTTCGGCGCGAGAACGTGCGCTTGTCCATTCTTTGAAAGGTTTCATCACAATCATTATATCGGCATCTTCGATTGCCATTGGGTCGGTGGGAATTTCTGCCGTACCGATTTTTGATACAACGTGTTTGATTTCGGGGAACTTATTCAAAAGTATCTGTTCTGCTTGTGTAGATGCCTCAACACTGCGGGTGAGCGAACTTCCTGTTGGTAAGGTCATTTGCATTGCAAAATCGCCTTCGTCGAGCGTGGGAATAAATTCTGCTCCCAATCGCGTGAAAAGCCAAATACTCACGGCAAGCGCAAGAAACGCCGTTCCAATTGTTTTCCACGCGTGGCGCAAACTGAAATTGAGTGCGCGTTGATACACGCGATTCAAGTGGTCGAAAAAGCGGTCGGAAAAAGTGCGTTTTTGCACAATATGGCGTTTTAGCAACAGCGTAGCCATCATCGGAACGTAAGTGAGCGACAAAATAAGTGCGCCAACAATGCAGAAAATCAGCGTTTTTGCCATCGGCGTAAAATATTTGCCTTCAATTCCGGTAAGCGTAAGTATCGGGAAAAATACAACAAGAATAATGAGAACGGCAAATGTAGCCGAACGTGCTACGATTGTTGCGCCGTTGATTATTTCTTCGTTCATCTGCTCTTTTGTCAGTTTTTTTCCGTAAAACCGACTGCTGTAAATGTAGGCTAAAATGCCTTCGACAATTACGATAGAGCCATCTACCACAATGCCGAAGTCAATCGCGCCAAGGCTCATCAAGTTGGCGGTTACTCCGAAAATCCGCATCATAATAAAAGCAAACAGCATTGCCAACGGAATTACCGATGCCACGATAAGTCCTGCGCGGAAATTTCCCAAGAAAAAAATCAACACCAAAAAGACGATTATTGCGCCCTCAATCAAATTCCAAATAACGGTGGAAATATTGCGCGACACCAATTCCGAACGATTGAGATACGGAACAATGCTTACGCCTTCGGGCAAAATTTTCTGAACGTGTTCTACGCGTTTTTGGAGTTCTTTTGTAACCATATTCGCGTTTGCGCCTTTGAGCATCATAGCGATTCCGCCCACACATTCGCCTTTTCCGTCAAGTGTCATTGCGCCGAAACGTTTGGGTGCGCCGAATTGCACGGTTGCCACATCGTTGATATGAATAGGTATGCCACCACGATTAGTTACTACGATTTGTTCTATGTCGCTCAAATTGTGAATCATACCTTCGGAACGTATGTAATAGGCGTAACGCCCTTTTTCGATGTAACTTCCGCCTGTGTTTTGGTTGTTGGCGGTCAATGCCTCGAAAACTTCGCCGATAGTGATATTTAGCGAATAAAGCGCATCGGGGTCAACGGCAACTTCATATTGTTTGAGAAATCCGCCAAAACTATTGATTTCGACAATTCCCGGAATTCCTGACAAATGACGTTTTACAATCCAATCCTGTATGGTGCGCAGTTCCATTGCATCGTATTTATCCTCGTAGCCCGGCGCAACGTCTAAATAATACTGATAAATTTCGCCAAGACCTGTGGTAATGGGCATCATTTCGGGCGTTCCGAGTTCGGGCGGAATATTGTCTCCAATGGTTTGGATTTGTTCGTTGACCAATTGTCGCGCATCAAGTGCCGGAACACTCTCTTTGAATACCACCGTTACGAGAGACAATCCAAAACGCGACACCGAACGTATTTCCTCTACATTCATAATATTGCTCATCGCAATTTCTATCGGAAATGTGATTAATCGCTCCACTTCCTGTGGTGCAAGCGTGGGCGAAATGGTTACAATTTGCACCTGATTGTTGGTAATGTCGGGCACGGCATCTACCGGAAGCGTGAGCATCGAATAAATACCGCCTGCCAATAGCATAAATGTTGTTATGCCGACAAATAATTTTTGGGAAACTGAAAAACGTATGATGGATTTGAACATAATACCTTAATTTGTTGATTAATAAAATTGTCTTGAACCTTGATTTTATTAAGATTATCAAGATTGCCAAGATTTTTAATCCTGTTCATCTTGTGAATCTTGTAAAAATCTTGGTTCAGACTAAAAAAATGGAGAAAATCAACAAACGGGTGGTGCTCTCAATCCAAGTGATTGAGAAATGTATTCGATATGATAGGGAAGTAGATAGGGTTTGTGTTGGGATTTTTCTATTTTGCAAATAAAATAATCCGAAAATAAAGTCAAAAAACAAGGTAGTAAGTCGAAATCAAAATCAAGCGATTGGATTGTTATTTGTTGGTCATTATTCAATCTCACATAAACCGTTGCAAAAAAACAATCATCAATACTTTCTTTTTGATTGTGCGGGTGGCGGTCGTGTAAATTACCGTCATACTCGTGGTGAACGGTAACAAAAGGAATCCCATTATGGTAATGATGAGGTATAACAGAGTGCGCCAATATAACCGTACCGGCAAACAATAAAAATGTTAATGCTATTGTTTTTTTTATACTCATTTTTATAATGAAGTCATTTCCGGACGTAAAGGTACAAAAAAAACAGATATAAAAAATTAAATGGATAAGTATTTATCGTATGTCGTTTGTTTGTTACCTTCACTTTCGCGCTGTATCCCAAACAGTTTACCCATTTTAAAGGCTGTTGAAATACTCCCATTCTTGCGTAAAATCAAGATTCGGATATTTCTTCTCAATCTCACCTAATATTTTCAGATTTTTTTGAATAAAATCTTGAAACGCCTTGCTTTGTGGATTGAAGGGACGGTGTTGAACGGCAGCAGTTATTTTTTCAATTTCAGATAGCTGTTTTTTCGTCCCTTCCGAAAAGAAATAATCTGAAAAACGCTCCCAAATGTAACGGATAGCTGTTTCGTTGGGATGAATCATATCTTCGGCATAAAAACGATAATCTCGAAGCTCGTCTAACACAATTTCGTAAGCGGGAAAATAGAGCGTATTAGACGGAAACAGGTGTTGTAATTGTTCTACAGCAAGTAATAAAACGGCTTTACTCAGTTGGTTTTCGTGCATTCCGTCCTTTCGGTGACGAATGGGGCTGACCGTGAAAATAATCTTCATCGTGGGACGTACTTGCAGTAGCCGTCGAATTAGTCCGGTATAGGTTTTAACGATAACATCCGGAGTTAATTTTTCGCGAATAAAAAGTGCTCCCGGAAGTTTGTGGCAGTTGGAAACCACTTCACCCGATTCCTTTAAGCGGTAAATCCATGCGGTTCCGAATGTAATCATCAGAAAATCGGTTGTTTGCAGAAAATCGGATGTTTCTTCCAATTTTTTGTTCACATTTTCGAGAAATGCTTCGGATGTGAGTTCGGCAAAACGGCTGTGATGGTTGAAACTTTTCCAAACGCCTTCGTGTTCAAACAGTTCATTTTCGGAAAACAGTTTTTTCTCTAAAATCCGCTCAAGAGAGGCGTAAACCGATTCGGGATTATAGAGGATTCCAAAAGGATTGATTGCAGTTTGAAATTTGGATTTCTGTAATTTCTCCCCGATATTTTCAGCAAAACAAGAACCGAACATCATTATTTTATCCGAATAAGTGATGCTCGGTTCTTGTTTTTTTATTTCGATGATTGTTCTGAATTCCATAAAAAGCCTCTCCCCCCAACCCCCTCTCCTCAAGAGAGGGGGAGTGGCGCGTATTTCATTGTCAGTTATAGTATTTCATTGTCAGTTATAGTATTTCATCATTTTAGAATGTCCTTCGTGTTTAGTCACCCCCTCTCTTGAGGAGAGGGGGATGGGGGGAGAGGCATTTATTCCGCACTAATCGCCCGCATCAGTTCATCCATATTCGGACTGAGAATAATCTCCGTGCGACGGTTTCTCTGACGAGCCTCTTTCGTTTGCGCTCTGTCGAGCGGAACAAACTCGGCACGACCGGAGGCAGTAATTCTTTCCGGATTTATCTCCTTGTTTTGCAACAAAATGCGCACAATGGAAGTTGCCCTCTTAACACTCAAATCCCAATTATCAATGACGTTTCCACTGCCATTAAAAGGAACATCGTCGGTGTGTCCCTCAATCACGACGTGAATATCCTTGTTTTCGCCGAGAAATTTAGCAAGGTTGTTCAACGCCGTAGCTCCCTTCGGGTCAACATCCCAACGTCCCGATTTGAACAATAGTTGTTCTTCGAGCGAAACATATACTTTTCCGTTTTTGTTGATTACTTCCAATCCGTTGCCTTCAAATCCGACCAACGCATCTGCCACTTTTTTGCGCAGATTTTTCATCAAGCTGTCCTGCTTTGCGATAATACCGGAAAGTTCTTGCAATTTCCGCTCGTTTTCGGACAATGCTTTTCCCGTTTTTGCCAACGCATCTTCGCGTTCCAACAATTTATCCTGAATTTTTTGAATGTCGGCAAGCAATGCTTTTACTTCGCTTTCACTTCTCGAATTTTTTAATTGGTCAGACAGTTGCTTGTTCAATTTGTTGAGGGCTTCGATGTCCGATTTGTTTTGTTCAATCAGTCTTGCTTGCAGTCCGGCATCACCGGTTAGTTTGTTTATCGCCGCTTTTAGTGCGGTCGTATCTTTTCCCAATATGGAGATTTCGTGGGCTTGCAACTCTGTTTTTTTGTTGCAGTCATCCAATTGTTGACTCAATTCGCTGAATTTTTTCTTTGCCACGCAAGAAAACGATAGCGTGCTGATAAGTAAGAAATAAAAAATCTTTTTCATTGTTGATCTGTTTTATTTAGTTGAATTAAACTCCGGCGAAGTTCGGATTTTTTTACCAAACAACCAAAGAGAAATTGCAAACATTCTCTAAAAGAGATATTATACCGTAGAAAGAACACGTTGTGAACTTTCTTATTACCTCAACCACCGTTTCGGAACTCGCTGTTTCGGAATTTGTAAATAATGCGAATATAACGTCCGGTCGTATCCCCTGTACATAGAGTTGTTCGATTTTGCTTGTATCACCCTGCCACGGTAATCGTAGTACACAGCCTCGTTCGGCGAAGCGTCTTTTGCCATAGCCGTCAAGCTAATTTTTGTCAAATTGCTAATTGTCAATCACATACGAACAAAAACATTTTGAAAAATAACTTTTTTTAACCCCTATCCCTTGGGAATCGGGGTTATTGAATTGATTTTTCATTACTTCAAAGAACTTTATTTGTTAGTATATAATTGTTTGTTTTATCTCCTGTAAATTTAGGCATAATTATTTGATTTACAAAATAATAACGAAAATAAATCAGCGTATGATTCTTTGTTTTTTTTCATTTCCAAATCATGTTTAGAGTGGAAAATCTGATAAAGTTTGTGAAGTTGTTTACTCATCTTTGTTTTTGACATTTGTAACAAAAAACGAACTTCTCTACAACGTTCTTTGAGTGTATTCATACACTTGAAAATACTTATCAGCCTATTTTGTTCCAGATATATAAATCTTTGACAAGGAAATAAGATTTTCCATTGTATAACTATCCACAACAGACTCATATATATTGAGGTTAGAAAGCGGTTATATTTCATTTTGGGTATCCGATGGATTTGTACGATAGATTTCCATACTTTGAAAAACAATTCTATTTGCCATCGTATGCGGTAGAAGCGAATGATTTCATCAGCAGACAAGTCTTGTGATTCAATATTGCAAATAAAAAGATTAAAATGTGCCCGACTCTTGAATTCATCAGAGAGTTGATAATCTTTTTTCCCTTTTTGAGTAGCATCCCATTCTTCCCGCTTTTTCTTGTCTTTACTTCTGCTTTTAGCTTTGGGCTGATTCTTGACTTTTTTCTGACGTTCTCTTATCCGTTTTTCATAAATTTCTTCCGGCATTAACACAATAATCAAGCGGGAAGGTATCCTGTTTTTTCCCAAATAGACAGTAATATCGCTTGTGGCTTGATGACTTACTCTCATTTGATGATAAAGTTTTCCAAAATCAATTTTTTCATTACCTTCTTTATCTTTATAAACATTACAACTGTGATGCAGTCGACTGATATAAAAAGCCTTACTGTCCGAGATATGTTTTATTACTTCTCCATGATAATAACCCAAATCTCGAATAATCAAATCTTTTTCCCCAATAGTTTCTTTCTTTTTGAGTGCATCAGTACTGTCCCTGTCTAACGCTGATTGAAGTTCAATGTCCGATATGCCTCCCTGTTTCAAATCATATTCAAATTGAATACTTATCCCTGCTTCTGAGGCATCGCCTCCATAACCGGGGAAGTATTCCTTTAGCGATTCATCAATGTGAAAACGGGTGGAATCTTTTACTAATACACGATTGAATAACTCCTTTTTCTCTTTTGACAGTGCTATCTCTGTCTGTTCTGATACCGCTTGTGCAAGTAATTCTTTGGAAAAACGATACGCTCGCCTCGGAAAATCGCTCATCCAAAGCTTGTTTGCTTATCAATACGGTATGTTCCAACTGTGATTCTAATGCCAATTTATCTAAGGAACATTTTTGGGAAACCCAACAAAACATTAAATCTATAAACACTTGAGGGGTAATTTTACTCTTGCGCTTTAGAAAGCCTGTTTTGCGGGCAAGCTGTTCTAATTTATTCCCTTGATACAAACTCCTAAGATTATTTCGCAAATCCTTTAACAACTTGGAGTATGATCCATATATATAGACTAATTTTTCTTAGCTTGACGGCTATGGCGTCTTTTGCTTCGTTGCGTTAAAAATAAAGCTATTGCTTTGTAAATGTACAAGTTAAAAACTACGCCGAACGGGGCAAAAATAAGCGTTTCATATTGACTTTCTCGATAAAACAAACATTTTAAAAATTTACACTAATTTCAGCGGAAACACCTATCCGGTTTATTCGTCTGTTTATACCGTTAAATCTGCTTATACCGTTGAAATAATCAATGCTTTCTGTTTCCATTTTGGATAATGAGGCAAAAAATCCATCCGCACGCAAGCCTACTCCAAGTGTGGGTGTGATTCGATAACCAATACTTGTCGAAACAGTAAAACCAACGCTGGTACCGTTAAAATCGCTAAAACCTACTGTTGGGAAAGTTTCCCCCAAATGCCAATTTTGATAATTCGATGTTGTTTGTCCTTTCGGAAAATGTGTGGTTTTGCATAGTATTTCCGAAAGATTATTATGTAAAAGCATGACACCCATATTGGCAGAGGTTTCCCATTTGGTGTCGAACAAAAAACATCTTGCATGAATAGTCAGACCTATGATATGAGTTTTTTCTTTGAAAATAAATTCTTGATAAATCCCTCCGTCTATATCCTCTTCTTTTACAACCCCATTCTTTTCATCGGCTGTATAAAAATGATATTTTATTCCTATCCCATAATTTTTTGTAAAGAAATACGCCCCGTCAAAACCTGTTCCAAATCCTAAAGAAGCATTTGGAAGAATAAAATCACCAATGGGAGAAGGCAGCACTGTATTGGAACTTCCCAATGCAAAATCTCCCCCAGCATTTACCGACAATCGAAATTTTTGATATTCTTCACTTTGCCCTTCTGACTGGCAGTGTGCTGCAAAAATAAATACAACATAAAATGCAGCAAATAAAATTGTTTTTGTTTTCATTCATTTTTTATTATTTACAACTAAAAAATCCGCATCAGTCTTGTAAACTTATCTAATCACTCAACATATACTTGTCCATAGACTTGATAAATTTATCTAATTCTCTACTTTTGTATTTTCCTATGCAATTTAAAATGATGGCTTTTTTATTGCCTAAATCTATAATAGGAGATGGCTTTATCGTTTCAACAAACTTTTTTGCATAATCATTAACTTCTTGAAATGCCTCTAGGTTATATCGGAGAATATCAAAGTACACGGCTTGTGATATATCATTTTCAGCAATCTGTTTGTCTTTAAAGCCTTCAGCAATACATGCACATAGAAAATACTCTTTAAGCAATTCCCTCCACACATACGGTTCTGCCTTTTCTAAATCTGTTGCAGTAAGTTCTGTAAATACTACTGGGCGATTTGTCGTAGTACAATTCGTTAACGATAAAATAGATAATACCAAAATAAAATATAACCTTTTCATATCACAAAAATTAAAATCCCCATAAATTATAACGATATGCTTGAGAACCTGCATAACTTTTGCCAACTGTACCTGTCAAATGGTATAATGTAGCATGTCCCCACGCTCCAAAATCAGCAGGTCTATTAGCTTGCATGATATAGACCCCTTTGCTTCCCAAAAATGAAGAATAATTTGTAGTGGAAGTTGGCTTACCATATGACTGTGTCATCCAATTATATAAATCTGATGCGCCCGCTGCCGCACGATTGTATCGTGTGGCATTCTTGCCAATCCATATTCATTGTTTACTATAAACTACCACGCGATACAATCGCGTGGTAGCGGTGAATGTTAAAATTTTCATTATTTGACGCAAAAAAATTATTTGATTTTCTTTCTCCAACTCTTTTTTTGTGCATTTTTATTTCTATACATTTCACATCTTTGAGTATTAAGTAGTAGTATATAATGAGATATAACAGGATTTTTACTTCCGATAGCCGGCTCAAGCTCTATCATGTACAACAATTTTATTATTTTATTTTTTAAAGAATCTTGAACGGTTTCAGGATGAATTCTAACACATTGAGGATTCCCATTTTTATTTAAAACTAAAGTTGCAACTATTTTATACGGCTCATTTATTGTCATATCACGTAATTCACATAAAATAGGCATATTTGTTTCTTTTAGCAACGGAGGGCGCGACCATAAAGTTATCAGTTGAATTTCTTCCAACCAATTAAAATATTCGTTACAGTTGATAGAGTCTGTTGTTTGAGCCCTTGCAAAATGAAAAAAAATTACACTTGCGAGTACTATCAATATTTTTTTTGTTTCTTTTACCATCTTCTTGGAATTTGATAGACAAAATGCCCAAGGCTGCCGCACGATTGTATCGTGTGGCATAAACTACCACGCGATACAATCGCGCGGTAACCGAGTTAAATCATCAAAAGTCTAAATACTTCATCATCTTTTTCCTTTTTTACATCTCCTTTCCTTCTTTGTTGTACTTATCAACTTAAACTCAACAGGAACAGTATATCGTATTTTAATTGGTTTTCCACTCTGTAATGCTGGTTTATCGAACTTGATGAGTTTTGCTACTCTCAATGCTTCGCTATCTACATCTTCTCGGATACCTCTGATAACTTCATGATTATAAGTAGTGCCCAAAGTGTCTATCCAAAAAGAGATAAAAACAGTCCCTTCAATAGAATCCGCTTTAGCAGTTAACGGATAATCTATTTCATTACGAATAAATTCTCTCAAATCCCCTTTAAAAAAGGGAGATTTTTCTATATACACAATGAACTCTTCCTCAATGTTATTATTGACTTGCCCGTATAAAAAATTTACTAATAATGTAAAAACAAAAAATGTTATATATCTTTTTACCATCTTCTTGGAATTTTGTAAATCCATTGAAATTTAGTTGGATAAGTTGGATAAGAAACATCAAATATTCCTAATTGATCTTGGTACAACCCCGCCTGTTCCAAATATCTTCGTTTTTTCTAAATTATTCATTTACTTTCTTGTTTCAAAAAGGCACACGTTACAAACGTGCGCCAGCCTGGGGGTATTCTTGCCAATCCATATTCATTGTTTACTATAAACTACCACGCGATACAATCGCGCGGTAGCGGTGGTGGCTCACCTAATACATATACTTATCCATATTCTCGATAAATTTTTCTAACTCTTTACTTTTGTATTTGTCTATACAACTTAAAGTAATTGCTCTTTTATTGCCAAAATCCTCAATCGGAGAAGGCTCTATCGTTTCAACAAACTTTTTTGCATAATCCCTAACTTCTTCAAACGCCATCGGACTATATCGGAGAATATCAAAATACACAGCTTGTGACATATCGTCTTCGTCGTTAAAGCCTTCCGCAATACACGTACACAGAAAATACTCTTTAAGTAATTCTCTCCATACATATGGTTCGGCTTTTTCCAAATCTGCTGCAGTGAGTTCTCCAAATATTACCGGAGGGCGACTTGCAGTAGTACAATTCGTCAACGATAAAATAGATAATACCAAAATAAAATATAACCTTTTCATATTACAAAAATTAAAATTCCCTAGACCAGCGCCAACTTTATTTCTCATCCTTACACAAATCAGCACCAACCAAGTCTACTCGTTTTCTAAACTCACAAATATTCCAATATGAGCATTTAATGTAAATTCGGGATATTCTGTAAAATCAACATTTGGTAAATACTCTTTATAGTTTTCTTTGTCTATCAAATGAAATTTTTCAAGTCCGTACCGCTTTACTTTTTTGTTTAACGGATAAAAAAAATGATTAAGTTGTGTGGTCAAACTTGATTTTAACAAGAATTGGTCTAACTTGTCATAACTTATATTTTTTCGTCCAAATTCTTGTTCGTATTCACTCGACAATGTTTTTGCTAAATCTAAATAATAAACAGGAGGCATAAAGCCAAACGAAGTGAGTTTTGAAAAATTAAAATCTTCTTTGATTAAGGAAAAACATTCTTCAACCTTCGCTAATACAGTTGTAAAAAGTATCGGTTCTTTATGAAAAACACGCAAAGAAAATGTAGTGTCTTTTTCATATTCGGTAATGCCAAGTCTAAAGTCTAACGTGTCTGTCCCTACAAGCCAATAATAAGAATATGATTTTGAATAAAAACCAATTTGATATGATTTGTCCAAAACATTTCTTTGTTTGACTACAATCGTATCTTGAATATCTATTGTGTCGGTTGTCGTTTCCGCTTGTTTTTTCTTTGTTTGTCCGCAACCGCTCAAAACCAACACAAAAACGCTTAATATGATTGTTATTTTTCTCATTATTAATTTTGCAGTAGTGCAATTCGTCAACGATAAAATAGATAATACCAAAATAAAATATAACCTTTTCATATTACAAAAATTAAAATTCCCATAAATAATAACGATATGCTTGAGAACCTGCAAAACTGTTACCAACTGTACCTGTTAAATGGTATAATGTAACATGTCCCCACGCCCCCCCAAAATCACGAGGACTATTAGCTTGCATGATATAGACACCTCTACTTCCCAATAGTGAAGAATAATTAGTAGTAGAAATTGGTTTACCATATGACAGTGTCATCCAATCATACAAGTTTGATGCTCTATAAAAATAATTCCTCCCATCTGCGCCTGTTAATGTTTGTTTTGGTATGTTTGGTAAATCAACACCACTACCATTCAAAGCTTTTGAAACTCGCAATGCACAAGCATTGTTGTATGCTGTAGGATTGTTTTGATGTGCTTTAAAAACTTCACCTCCAATTAGTTTATATACATCACCTGCAGGCATTTCTCCTCCGTATTCATTCATAGGGAAATTAGCTAATAAATCATCGAAAAGAGGTCGTGTTACAGCCGCATTTACATCTCTTGCTTGATTAATCCCTTTGTTCACCGCCTGTTCCGGTGCATTATGATTCTGTCCCGGATAATACAAACTCGAATTTCCATTATTGTTGATACCGAATCCTGTACCATCATTATTGTTATAACTAACAACAGGTATAGCTCCATTCGGATCACCAAATCCTCCGTTAACAGTCAGATCTCCATCCGTATTCGCACTAAAAGATATGAATAAAAAATTATTCCACTTTCCGGGATTCCATTCCCAATTGCCGGGATTACCATCATTTTTATCTGGCGGTGTATTAGCTTTTGCATTTGCAACATAAGTAAAAACAGCCACAATTCCCGCTACAACAAGCCACGGCATTTCGCCACTCGGATCGGTATACATCATCGGATTATTCATACAATACGCATAGCGATTATAATTCACCCAATCACCGGCATACGTTATATACGGGTCAGGACTGAGGAATTGACTCGTCAGCGGATCATACACCCGCCCATTCATATTGATAATACCGAATTGGTCAATATGCTCGTGTCCGGTAAAGCCGCGGTTGAGTGTCCAAGAATCGCGCGTGTCGGGTTCTTCCCACTTGTCCGGATTGCGGCGGTTACCCCACGGGTCATAAGCGTATTCTTCGGTAAAATGAACGTGGTCGGTCAATATTGACAAAGAGCCTAAGTGGTCGGTATAGGCATACAACAGGCGCTCTTGCCCGTCGTCGTCTATAAAAATACAGCCGCCGCGAAGGTAATAAATTTTCCGGATTTTTCCGTTTGAATTTATCTCTTCTTCGTAATTCCCTAAATAATAACGTGTTATCGTGTTATTGTCCTCGTCTGTGTAAACCGACATTCTTCGTTGATCGTCAACGCCATAAGTCACGTTGTAGGATTTATCGCCTTCGGTCAGCTTTTTTATTTTGCTGAAGTCGGTATAATCTATATCCAAATTGGGAGAAACGGGAGAGGTTGGCGACGACATAAGCGAAGTCAGCGCGTGAGGTTTGTTGTTTACTTCGCCATAACGCATATCCGTATATTCCATATCGCTTTTTGCCTCTATGTTTCCTGTGGTTGGGTTATATGATATGGTATTTTGCTTGACATTCGTATTTCCCTGATAAATATCCCAGTCAGTCAGCCGGTTCATCGCATCGTAGGTTAAGGAATCCTTGTAATTTGCCGCAATGTTTTTGCGTGAAACCATGTTCCCTTTTTCGTCATAAGTATACGCCCATTGATGTCTCGGCGTGATGCTGGCGCAGGAAATGGAAGTAAGCAATCCCCTGTCGTCGTATTCGTAGAAAGTACTCTTACCACCTCTAACTTCATAAGTCAATTGCCCGGAAGCGTTTCTGCTGTTTCCTCTCCAGATAGAGCGTTCATGTTTGTCTTTTACTTCATACAGGTATCCGTACTCGTCGTAAATGTTTTCAGTGTAATAACCAAAAGGATACGTCTCTCGTGAAACTCTTCCATAAGGGTCGTAGTCTATCTTTCTCTCGTATGGTCTTCCGTTAATTTCCTCTTTTATGTTCGTTATCCGGTCGTAATTGTCATACGCGAAGGTCTGCTTGTGTTGTCCGGCGATGGAAATTTCCTGCACACGGTTGAAGTTGTCATACGAATAATGGGTGGTTTCGTTTCCGCGCTTCACGAAATTCGGCAAGCCTGAGTTTGGCAGGTAATCGTAATTAGTGGTAACGGGTTCCTGAATATTCTTATGTATTTTTTGTTTCGTCCATTGCAATTCTCCCCAACCGTTGTATTCGGAAGTGATTATGCCTGCATCGGGGTCATTCAGTTCGATACGGTTTCCTTGCAGGTCATATTTCATGGAGATTGCCTCTCCGTCTTGCGGAGTAGCGCTTTTGAGCAATCCGGAGGCGTAGTGGGTAAATTCCACGCTTTTGCCGTTTGTCTTTTCGGACACTATCCAGCCTGTATTATTGAATGTAGTTTCTGTGGTTCCGGCAGGCGAGGTAATGGTTGGTTTCAATTTCGAATAGTAGCCGTAAGTGATATTTCCAAACAGCGTTTCGACTGCTGATATCCTTCCGTAGGCATCATATTTGTATGTTTCCGCCCACGTTTTCGATGTGCTTGAAAAATCGGGTTTTGAAATACGGTAAAGTTGTCCTAAGTTGTTATATTCCGTATGGACATATACTTTATTACTACGCGCGCCATATCGATCTCTGCGTATTTCCTTGCCTTTGGCATCATACCATACCCACACCGGTGATTGTCCGGAGGTTTTGGCATGGCTGTAATATAAGGAGCCATTCGGTTTGTCTGATGCAGAATTAGACCATTGCAACGTATTGCTTGTTTCCATACCATCCGGATAATGGGTTGATACGAGTTGTCCCCAATTGTTGTGAGCGTAGTTGGTTGTCCTGTTTCGATGGTCGGTTACGCTTGTTAATATTCCTTTGGACTCGTCCCAATTGTAGGTGGTTTTTTCTCCCAGTACGTTTGTTTTTGTAGCTACAAATCTTCCCGATGGGGTATAAGTTTGGCTTCTTGATCGGGATATACCGTTGGCTGTTACCTCAATACTTTGCGGCTGTCCGTCGGCGTTAAAATCTTTATATTCCGTTACTACTTGGTTGTTATCGCCCGGATCAATGGTTTCTTTAGTCAAATTGCCCACATCGTCATACTCGTATGCCGTTTTGCGGATATGCGTATCACCTTGGTAGGAACGTTCGATTTGTATATTTTCTACTTTATTCGGACACCATGAGCCTTTTTGAATATAATTGATTGTTTGCGTTTCCGTTAAATCGCCTTTGGTAGTTGTTACGGTTTTCGGATTTCCGTTGCTTTCGTCTATGGTGGTTACGGTTGTGGCGGATAGCCCGGTCAATTCGTCTTTTACGGTTTGTTCTGCGATATATGGAAAAAAGCCTTTTCCATCCATGACCGCACAGGCTACTTTGTAGGTAGTTGTCGTGTTGACCGGTTCAAATGTAGTTGTTGTTTTTTCTTGTTTCTCCATATACGGATAGTAATAAGAGGTATGGTAGTTGTATTTGGAAGTCGTTTTGCGTATGAGCACTAAATTCGTTTTGTGGTCGAACGTGCGATTTACTGCTGCTATTTCGCTGAATCCCAAAAATCCTTTTCCCTGCAAATGCACCTTTGCTCCCTTGTAGGTGTAGGATACGTTGTTTTCGGTCAACATGCCCGGATCGAAAGTAATTTTTTTTACAACAGACAGTGGCGCTTGAATATCGGCTACCGGATAAGAAGCTATTTCTTGCTTTTGATAAACCTGCTTGTCTGTCAGCGGAGTATATTCTATTTTTATCTTGTTGTTCAGTCCATCGGCAATTCCGGTTATTTTTCCGCTTTGGTCGTTGTGTAGTTCGTTGGAATAGAGCCGCCATCTTTGAGTTGGATCGGTAGTGCTAAGGCAGTTATATCCGTAAAACATCATTTCAGGCATACCATCGCCGTTAAAATCACCGAATACAAAGTATTTTTTTAGAGCGGTTTCATTATTATGAAAGCTCCCTTGTGTAACTTCGAAGTCATTACCTGTGGATTTTAGAAAAAAAGTTCTGTGATAATCAAAAGAGGATCCCGTATATACTGCGTCATTAATTATAATGTCTGATTTACCATCCCCATCAAAATCTATGACAAAGCATTCGTCTTTATCGTCATTTTTATCCGTGAATTCCTCATACATTATACCATAACTTGTAAGTTTCGGGCAAGGAATTATGGAAAATGTTCGGTCTCCGTTATTCTGTGCAATGAACCAATTCCGGCTAAAACGTACATTTAACAGAAAATCAGGTAAGCCGTCGCCATTGAAGTCTCCCATTTTGACGCGGCAGTATTCGCCGTTAAATTCTGTCGAGGTAATCTTGTTATCGTCCGAAAACATATTTTCAAAAGTTCCTCCATTATTGTAGTAGATAACATAGCCATCCTTTGTCAGGACAAAAAGATCATCCATTCCATCGCCGTCAAAGTCTGCAATAAACAGTTCTTGCGGTATGCCTCTTGTATTAAGGAAAAGAGGAATATGCTCGTTATCTGAAGAAATAATCTGACCAAATAAAAAAGGAAGAGGTACAGGAGGTTTTTCCAAATAGATAATTTCTGATTTTCCATCGTTATTCAGATCTCCGGTCGTATACGCAGGCATTTGGGCAGAACCCGATAAAGGTACCAAAGCACGGTGTCTCGGAAGACCATAATCGCGCATAATATTAAAATCTACTCCTTTTCCCTGTGTTCCCAAATCAACATAAGCAGCAAACAATAAGTCTTGTTTTCCATCTCCGTCAAAGTCAAAAACGGCACCTCCCTTCATCAGATTCTTTAGATTTCCTATTTCAAAATCCGGATTTAATGGATAGGTTCCTTCGCATGTAAATCTCATATTTCCATTGTTTCCTTTGGATGCCATATAATAATAGAGTGTCTTATGTGGCTTCCCATCAATAACATAGTCACAGATACTAAACAAATCGGTCAATCCATCTCCGTTAATATCCGCCGCAATATAGGATTGGTTGCTGAAGTTGCATCCAAATTCGGCACCTATCTGCTGAACAAAAACATTCTCTACCTTTAATGTGCTTCCTGCAGAAGTCCCCCATTCAAATACGGTAGGATTATATTCCTCCCCACTGCCGTTGCTCTCCGTTATACTTACCAAGCGCGAATAGTAGTCTTTCGTGTATTCCAACTTATATTCCCTGAATACTGTACCTGCTTGACGACAGACGATTTTGTAGAGTACTCTGTCCACAAAGTCTTTCTTTCTGTCAAAATGCACCGGAATTACATCATCGCGTGTTTCATAAAAAAATTCTACCAAATTGTCTCCATACGTAATCTTTTTAATGTACGAACATAAATCGGTGTTTTCATATTCATAGATAATTGTCTGCCCGTTAGTAGATTGTACATAATCAAGTTGCCACGCCTGTACACTCTCTTTGTAATAAGCTAATAGAGGATTATTAGTTTCCCACATCAACTTGCTATATCTCAATTTTCCCGAATCACTTCCATACCGGTAAATAGTTCCGTCTTTAGCTATCACTTCAAAAGACTGCAGTCCGTAGTAGGGAAGTCCAGTAGAAGTTATTTTAGCAAATGTTTCCATTTCTGTCCGATATTCTACTATGTCATTCGCCCGCCCGATTACTAATAGCCGGTTACCATCTAAGGCGTAAGCATCGTATTCATCATTTCTTATCCCTTTTGCCGTTCCATCCAGATAAATATTCCTTGGCACACGTGTTATGGCAGACAAACCGGAGATATTAATCCCCCAGCCGGCAATCCCATTTCCTGCCTGACTGTTGTAAACCAGCGCAATATTGGGCTGTACTCCCATAACGCCTTGCGCAACTTCTATCGGAATGGAATAGGTGGCGGCTCCGGTGGGACTTACATCCAAAACACCCGGCATTGACCCGACCGAATGTGTGGCGCTCAACTCTCTGCTGAATGACCGGA
>Ga0209737_10000997_pt1 | contig 21283 bp, 16 predicted proteins | sample TergutCu122P3_FD_187284 | JGI IMG/M metagenome (GOLD analysis project Ga0209737, IMG submission 187284) | Cubitermes ugandensis P3 segment gut microbial communities from Kakamega Forest, Kenya - Cu122 P3 (SPAdes) (version 2) | ecosystem: Host-associated > Arthropoda: Insects > Digestive system...
ACTGAAATTGAGCGGTAAAATCTCAATGCTCTCGGCGGTTTTATTGTCAGCGATGGTAATATTTGGTATGATAACTATGGCAAATATGTTACCCAGCGCAAAAAAAGCAAATATTGTTGCAAATCAATTTATGCCTGCAGTACCAATAATTTTCGAGATGGAGAGCACATTAAGCGAAGTTTTTTCTTATAATTTGCGATATAAGTATACTTTGAATGAAGATTATTTTAATTCAGGTTTGAAAATGCTTGAAACTTTTGAAGAAAGTTTGAAAAAAGCTGATGACCACATAAAATCATTTGACAATTGGACTTATTTTCCTGGGACTATAGAAGAAATTCTTAATGTTTACAAAGAATTTATTCCTATGGTAGAACAACTTCTTAGTTATGGAAGAGAAATTAATGCTTTAACAGAGAAAAATAGGCAAATGCAATCGTCCCTTTGCGAAACCGGAAGAAAATTTAGAAGTATTGCAACAACTCCTGCCGTCAAAATAGCTATATTAGAAATGGAAGTTGGTATTCATGAAAGTTTTGTCGCTTTCAATACAGCATTTCAATCATTTGATTCAACCGGTTTTGGACTGACGCAATTAAGATTAAATCAAGACAGAGAAAACTTTGAGAGAATATCGAATATGAATTTGAGCCCTGAAGCAAGAGTATTTATACAAAAATATGCGGCAGACCATCAGCAATATATAGAAACAATTAATGAAATTTACGGCTTGTTTGGAAAGATGAACGCACTTAATGCGAAATTGGATATTGTAGAAAAAAGATTTATGGAAGTAGCTGATAACGGAATGCTGCGAGCGATTGGAAGAACAGCTGATGTAGCTAATATCGTAGAACGAAACTTAAATATTGGTAGTATTATTCTTGCTATTGGACTTTTAATTGCGATTATTATTGGAATTATTTTGAGCATAATAATTACCAAATCAATCGTTAAACCGATTTCTAATGCAATAGCCGGACTTTCTTCGGGTGCAAATCAAGTTACTGCAGCATCAGGTGAAATTGCTTCGACATCTCAGGGAATGGCAAGCGGAGCAAGCGAGCAGGCGGCAGCTTTGGAGGAAATTTCTTCGTCGCTTAATGAAATTACATCTATGACAAAACAAACGGCAGATAATGTCAGAGTTGCTGAAGTTTTGGTTAATGATTCAAGTGCAGGTATGAATACCGGTAAAGAATCAATGAGTAATTTACAGAGCGCGGTTGCTGAAATTCAAAAAGCAAGCAGCAATACGGCAAAAATATTGAAAGATATTGATGAAATTGCTTTTCAAACAAATTTGCTTGCATTGAATGCGGCAGTTGAAGCTGCTCGCGCAGGTGAAGCTGGTAAAGGTTTTGCTGTTGTTGCTGAAGAAGTCAGGAATTTGGCGCAGCGTTCGGCAGAAAGTGCAAAGAAAACAGCAGATTTGATTGAAACATCGCAGACAAAATCTCAAATTGGGGTTGATTTAGCTCTCAAAACAGCAAAAATAATAGAAAATGTTGCCGAAAATGCTGTAAAAGTCGGTGTAATTATTTCTGAAATTTCAACTGCGGCAGACGAACAGGCGCGTGGTGTTGCACAGGTTAATCAGGCGATAGGAAATATGGATCAGGTAACTCAATCAAACGCAAGCTCAAGTGAAGAATTGGCTGCGTCAAGTGAAGAGTTAAGTTCACAGGCATTGTCTATGAATGACTTGGTAGGTGATTTGGTGGGTGTTATTGACGGCGAAGAAGCTAAACAAAAACGAGCAAAAGCATATAATCAGGTAGCAAAAGAGAAATATTCGTCAAAAAGACCTATGACAAGAATAATTCAGTCTGTGTCCGATAAATCACCCGAACATTTAATACCATTTGATGATGATAATAATTTCGGTAATTACTAATTTGATTTAGTGATAAAAAAGGAGACGAAAAATCGTCTCCTTTTTTTTGTTTGAAATTATTGCCTTATATCTATTTCTCGCGGCGTTTGTGCAAACGAAATAATCGGCAACCACACAATAAGATTTTTTTTGACATATCAATTAACTCCTTTGCACTATTTTATTTGCTAATTCTGTTGCTTTATCGAAATCACTATGTAAAAATAAACTATCATGAATTTCTTCTAATGTTGCAGTAGTTTCTTTTTTCCATTGTTTTCTTTTTAATAAATCAAGCGCGGTGTATGCTGTGCTATCATCATAATTTTCACAAGCATTTTTTATTTTTGTAATTTGTTCTGTTAAATATGTAATATCTTCCGATATTCCTTCGTCGCTTTTTTTGTTCTCATCTTTTTTAGAACTTAATTTATCAATTAATGTTAAAAGTGAGTTAATAAAATTATTTGTGTTGTCGGCAATAAATTTAGTATCATTGTTCCTTCCTGCATTTTCTAATTTAAGTGCTTCTGCCGACATTTCTTTTTCTCCGATATTTGCGAGTGCCGATTTCATTGCATGAGCAGTAGTCGTAAATAATTTAATATTACCGCATGTTTGTGTTTCATGCAGAGTTTCTATTGCTTTTTGAGCATCTTTGCAAACAATTTTAAGCAATTTTGGGTCTATTTGCAAATTGCTGTTTGATGTTGTCGATTTGATATTTTCTGTATTTTTACATTTTGATGCTTCCTGCGGATATTTATCACGGACAAATTTATTTAAAATCACATTTAATTGCCGCACATCAATCGGTTTTGAAAGAAAGCCGTTAAAGCCGTTTTTCATAAACATTTCGTAATTACCCGCTATCGCATTTGCCGTTAATGCAACAATAATACCTTTATATCCCTGTTCTCTAAGTTTTTGAGTTGTCTCAATTCCGTCCATATCAGGCATCATGTGGTCCATAAATATTATATCGTAATTTTTGCCTGCATTAACTTTGTCTATTGCTTCAAAACCGCTCCTTGCCGTATCAATAGGGATTTTATATGGGTCAAGGAGTCCCTTTGCAACATATAAATTCGATTCGACATCATCAACCACAAGTACTTTTCCGTAAGGCATAAGTTCACGGGTTAATTGAAGATTAGCAAAATGCTTTTTGCTGGAAAAGTTGAATGTTGCTAATTTTTTTGCAAGTTCTTTACCTATCGGTTGGCATTTTATTGCTTGCTGTTTTATAATTACTTCAAATGTACTACCTTTTTGATATTCACTTTTTACCGATATTGTTCCGTCCATCAATTTTACAAGGTTTTGTGTTATGTTTAAGCCTATACCGGTTCCTTCGGTTTTCCTGTTCGCTTCCGAATTAAATCGTGTATATTCGGAGAATAATTTTTTTACATCTTCCGGTTTTATTCCTTGTCCTGTGTCGGAAATATTGAATCGGAGCATTAAATCGCCGTTGTCTGAGAGAAAGTGATTTACGGTAAGTTTAACATTCCCTGCCGAAGTATATTTTATTGCATTTGACAGTAAATTATTCAGAACTTGTTTAATACGTAAATCGTCGCCAAACATTCTTGACGGTAGGTTTTCATCAACTTCAAGTAAAAACTCTATGGGTTTTGAACCTATTCTTACCATATTGAGCTGTGCAGTATCATTTATCAAACTTGGGGTGTCGTAATCGACAGGATTTATTTCCAATTTTCCACTTTCAATTTTTGACATATCAAGAATATCATTTATTATTCCGAGTAAATTGTTGCCGGAATCATAAATTTTTCCTAATGCGATAGCCTGTTCTTCCGGCAAAGTATCTTTTGACAATTCTATTTGTGATATTCCTATAATTGCATTCATAGGGGTACGGATTTCGTGTGACATTGTTGCTAAAAATGTACTTTTTGCCTTAGATGCGGCTTCAAGCGATACCATCATTTCTTGAATTGGCTTAAGAAGCCCTGCAACGGAAAAACAAGACAAAATAAGAATTATTGCTATAACTATCATCAAAACAATAAAAGTTGTAGTCATCGGTGTTTTGAAATCGTTTATATTGTTAGGTAAAATCGCAATTGCAAACCAGTCAAACATCGGAATTGAAATTACGGCAACTTGTCCAATCTCGGTAGAAAAAGTTCGAATTTCACTTGAATCAAGATTTTTAGCGGTGTTGAAAACGCTATCGCCGATAATTCCAAGTTGGTTTTTAATATTTATTTTTTCATTTATTAATGAAGCATATCTCGCGCCGACAATTTCTCCGCTTGTATTAAAAAAGTAAAAACTGAAATCATTATTTTTCTCTTCATAAACCGAATAAATCGAAGCAACAAGTTTTGAAATATCGATTCCGGAGCCGATAACTCCTAAAGGAATTCGTTGTATTTTGTCAATTATCGGCGCATTTATCCAAAGTCGGGTTAAACCCAAATCGGGTTTATAATTTACATTAAGATTAAATACTTCCGTTTCATTCAATGTTTGTAAATACCATAAGTTTTCTGATTTTTCGGGATTAACAAAAAATGGCACACTATCTCCGAAATAGTACATTTTATCAATGTCGTTAACCCAATAAATTTCACCTATCATAGCATAGCGATAAACATCAATTTCAACCATCGCCATTTCTTTTAGTGTTTCATTGTCAGGATTTTCAAAAAATCGGCGAATTATCGGCGAAGTGGACATTTTAATGACATCTGCGATTTCTTTATCAATCAATACTTCAAGTCTTGTCCTTTCAAGTTCCAGAAGTTTTGTTAATTCGTTATCTTTATTTGTTCGTATAATTTGTTGCATAGAATATAAAAATGCCGAAGTTCCTACAACTAAAATCAGAGTAAAAAGCATAATCGAAAAAATAATATATTTGGTAAGCGAGCGATATTTTTCTTGCGGAATGGCTATTGTATGCGGATTACTTTTATTTTGTTTTTTTTTACTCATAAAAAATCATTTCTTTTTTAAGCATTAGTGCTAAATCTCATAAGTTCAACCCAAAAATCGTCGGCAACATTCTCAAATGCTTCTACAATTTTGGGGTCAAAATGAGTACCGCTGTCTTTTTTTATTATTGTTACTGCCTCTTCATGAGTAAATGCTTTCTTGTATGGTCGTTGAGAAACAAGTGCATCATAAACATCAGCTACTGCCATAATTCGTCCTTCAAGCGGAATGTTTTCGCCGCTCAACTTTTGCGGATAACCTGTCCCGTTCCATTTTTCGTGGTGGGTATATGCAAATCTTTGCGCGTGATACAAAAATCCATCATCTTCCGTTCTACTCATAATCAAATCAATAATTCGTTTTCCTTCATCGCTATGTGTTTGAATTATTGCAAATTCTTCATCCGTCAATTTCCCGGGTTTATTCAAAATAAGGTCGCTTATGCTTATTTTACCGACATCGTGCAATTGTGCCGACGGCAAAAGCAAATCGATGTCCCATTTTGAAATTTCATCGACATAAACTCCTTTGCGAACCATTTCATTCAACAAAAGCGAAACATAACTCTGTGTCCGCTCAATATGTCCGCCGGTAACTTTATCTCTACTTTCTACCAAATCCGAAATAACACTTATTGTTGCATTATGAACCGAGCGTACTTGCTTTTTTGTTTTCTTTATTGTTTCGTCCATTTCAATGTGCATTTCAACTCGTTTTATAAGCACCGGTGCCGAAAAAGGTTTGTTAATAAAGTCAATTGCACCCATTTCAAAACCTTTAAGTTCCGTTTCTGCGTCGTTATGGGCTGTAAGAAATGCTACGGGAATATGTTTAAGTTTTACGTCTGATTTCAAAATTTCCATCGCCTCTAATCCATCCATTTCCGGCATATCAATATCAAGAAGAATCAAATCCGGTGTAATTTTTTCCGCAAGTTTGAACATTTTGGCAGCCGATGGAACAGCAAATGTTTTATACTTACCGTCCAAAGCGGTTTTAGCCGTCATTAAATTAGTATCGTTGTCATCAACTACAAAAATAGTTTTCATTGCTACCTCACATAAATCTTATTTTGTAAAACATTTACACCATTTTGCTTAACATTGAGAATAAACATTCCTTTTTAACTTTATGAATAAACAATTTGTTTTTTAATGAAATATAATATTTGCATAAACAAAAAAGCGGGCGTAAATTGACACCCGCTTCTTTATTATCTAAACAAACTTGTTTCTTATTCAGCAGCCAAGTGCTTCAAAGTTGCAATTCTTGTTTTGTTTTCTGCGTCTGCCGAAGCAATGAGTTCTTCATAAGCTTTCGGGTTTGCTTTTTGCAGAATACGGAAACGGTTTTCTGTTGCCGTAAATTCCGAAAGCGGCGCTGTAGGCTCTTTGCTGTCAATTGTCAGCGGATTTTTGCCGTTAAGCGTGTTTTCGGGATTATATCTGTAAAGCACCAAGTGTCCTGTTTCAATCGCTTTTTTCGCTTGATTTACACCATTACTCATAGTAATTCCGTGCGCAACGCAGTGTGAATAAGCAATAACAATCGATGGACCGTCATAAGCTTCAGCTTCCAACATAGCTTTTACGATTTGAGCAGGGTTAGAAAGTGAAACTCTTGCAACATAAACATATCCGTATGAACGAGCGATTGCACCTAAATCCTTTTTACCAACAGGTTTTCCGCCGGCTGCAAATTTTGCAACCGCACCTTTTGGTGTTGCTTTTGATGCTTGTCCGCCTGTGTTTGAATATACTTCTGTATCCATAACAAGAATATTTACATTTTTACCGCTTGCAATAACGTGGTCAAGACCACCAAAGCCGATGTCATATGCCCATCCGTCGCCGCCAACTGCCCAAACGCTCTTTTTAACCAAGTAATCAGCAATGCTCAAGAATTCTTTACCGTTTTCTTTACTACTGCAAGAACATTTCACAACTGCTGCTTTGATTTTTTCAACTTTTGCACGAACTGCTTCGATTTCCGCTTGTGTTTTTTGCGGTGCTTCAAGAACTTCACCAATCAAACCTTTTACATCTGCACATCCATCACATTTTTGCATTTCACATGCTAATTCTCTTGCTCTTTCGCTGAATTTATCTGCTGTCATTCTCATACCGAAAGCAAATTCTGCGTTATCTTCAAAGAGTGAGTTACTCCAAGCCGGACCGCGTCCGTCTGCTCTTTTGGTATAAGGAGTTGTCGGTAAGTTTCCGCCGTAAATTGATGAACAACCTGTAGCGTTTCCGATAACCAAGCGGTCGCCGAACAACTGAGAAAGCAATTTAACATATTGAGTTTCACCACAACCTGCGCATGCTCCCGAATATTCAAAAAGCGGTTTAACAAACTGCGAACCTTTTACGCTATTAAGATTGAGTGTTGCTGCATCCATATCAGGAAGTTTATTCAAGAAGAAATCATAGTTTTTAACTTCTTCATCGTGAAGCGGCAACTGGTGTTCCATTTTAATCGGGTCTGTTTTGCCTTTCATCGGGCAAACTTCAATACAAAGTCCGCAACCCGTACAGTCTTCAACACTTACCTGAAGTGTATGTTTTTTGCCTTCTACCGCAGGAATAGTATCCGCTGATTTGAAAGTTTTAGGAGCATCTTTAAGAAGCGCCGCATCATAAACTTTTGCACGAATTGCCGCATGCGGGCAAATAAACACGCAATTGTTACACTGAATACACGCTTTCGGTGCGTTGTTCCAAACAGGAACTTCGACCGCGATATTACGTTTTTCATATTGTGTTGTTCCCGTAATCCATTTTCCGTCGTCGGGCATTTGTGAAACTTTAACGGTTGAACCTTGCTGACGAAGAAGTTTTTGTGTTACTTCTTTTACAAATTCCGGAGCATTAGACGGAACGCCTGCGATGTCTTCGATTTTATTTGTAACGCTTGTGTATTTAACTTCTTCGATTTTCGTAAGACCGGCATCAACAGCGTCAATGTTCATTTTAACAACTTTTTCACCTTTGTTTCCGTAGGTTTTTTGAATTGCTTTTTTAATGAATGCAACAGCTTTGTCAATCGGCATTACATTTGAAGTTTTGAAGAATGCAACCTGCATTATCATGTTGATTCTTGCACCCAATCCAAGTTCTTCACCGATTTTAATAGCGTCAATAACATAGAATTTGAGTTTTTTGTCAATAATTTGTTTTTGCACTCTTCCCGGAATATGCTGCCAAACATCAGCTGCCGAATATTCACTTGTCAAAAGGAAAGTTCCGCCTTCCATAGCGTTTCCGAGCATATCGTATTTCGGAAGGAACGAGAAATTGTGGCAAGCGATGAAATTTGCTTTAGTAATAAGATACGGCGCACGGATTTGTGTCGGTCCGAAACGTAAGTGCGAAGAAGTAAGTGTTCCTGCCTTTTTGGAGTCATAAACAAAATATCCTTGTGCGTATTGATTTGTTTCGTCCGCAATAATTTTAATCGTGTTTTTGTTAGCGCCGACTGTTCCATCCGAACCAAGTCCGTAGAAAATCGCACGATATGTTTCGTTACCTTCTGTCGTGAAATGTTCGTCATATTCAAGTGAAGTTCCCATAACATCGTCATTAATACCGATTGTGAAGTGATTTTTCGGTTTGTCTTTGCCCAAATTGTCAAAAATCGCTTTAACCATTCCCGGTGTAAATTCGCATGAACCCAAACCATAACGACCGCCGACGACAGCAGGGTAATTTTCATATTCCATAATACCTTCTCGGCACGCTTCATCAATAGCAACAATTGTCGCCATATAAAGCGGCTCTCCCAAACTTCCCGGCTCTTTTGTTCTGTCAAGAACTGCAATTTTTTTCACTGTTTTCGGCAACGCTTCAACAAATGCTTTTGAATCAATCGGGTGGAAAAGACGAACTTTCAAAACACCGACTTTTTCGCCTTTTGCAGTCAAGTAATCAACAACTTCGTGAGCAGTTTCACCGCCCGAAGCCATAATAACGATAACTTTTTCAGCGTCAGCAGCACCAACATATTCATAAAGTTTATATTGACGACCTGTGATTTTTGCAAATTTGTCCATTTGTTTTTGAATTATTCCCGGAAGCGGCTCGTAATATTTATTTACTGTTTCACGACCTGTAAAATATACATCCGGGTTTTGTGATGTTCCGGCAATCATCGGTCTGTCGGGAGAAAGTCCTCTTTCTCTGTGTGCACGAACCAAATCATTATCAATCATTTCACGCATGTCGTCAAATGTCAATTCTTCGATTTTTTGAACTTCATGCGAAACACGGAATCCGTCAAAGAAGTGAATGAACGGAAGGCGGCTTTCAAGTGTTGCTGCTTGTGAAATAAGAGCAAAGTCCATTGCTTCCTGAACACTTGCCGAAGCAAGCATTACCCAACCTGTTTGACGGCAAGCCATAACATCGGAGTGGTCACCGAAAATGTTAAGACCTTGCATAGAAAGTGCACGAGCAGAAATATGGAAAACTGTCGGTGTTAATTCGCCGGCAATTTTATACATATTCGGAATCATAAGAAGAAGACCTTGTGAAGCCGTAAATGTTGTAGCCAAAGCACCTGTTGCCAATGCGCCGTGGATTGCTCCAGCCGCACCGCCTTCTGACTGCAATTCAGCAACATGAGGAATATTTCCCCAAATGTTTTTCTCGTTACGAGCCGATTTTTCGTCCGAAATTTCTCCCATCGGTGAAGATGGAGTAATCGGATAAATCGCAATTACTTCGTTTGTTGCGTGTGCCACATGTGCGACAGCCGAATTACCGTCGTGTGGGGCTTTTTTTCTTGAATCTGCCATTGTTGAACAACCTTTCTATTAAAAGAAATTTATAATTTTACAAAATCGCCATAAAAATACTTTCTGCCGTGAGTGAAATGAATATCACGAAACGAAAATCTGTTTTTTATTTTTTGTTGTTTGCCGAATAGTATTTTATGGAAGAAAAAGAAATCAAAACGAGAGTAATTTTTACTTCTATGTTTTGAATGGGAGTAATTTTGCTGGGTTTTTGCCCTTGTTTTAACAACGAGTGTAAAATTTACATTTGAGGAATTATGAACAATTTTGACAGGAAAATACCTTACAACGATTTGCCGTTGCTGCCGCCTAAAACTGATATTGAAACGAAAAACATACTTCGTAAAACAATTTCGGCAGGCAGGGCTTTGGCTCAATTAAACGGTGCTTTACAAAATTTACCGAATCCGACTTTGTTTTTAGATACTATTTATTTGCAGGAAGCAAAGGCGAGTTCGGAAGTGGAAAATATAATTACTACCAATGACGAACTTTACAAATCGTTAGTGGCAGATAGAAAAATTGAAGATTCTGCAACAAAAGAAGTATTGAGTTACAAAGAAGCACTTTGGTTGGGGTTGGAAGAACTAAAAACCAGGCCATTCATAACTACAAATCTTTGTGTCAAAATTGTTCAATGTATTAAACAAAATACTGCTTCCATTCGAGTTACGCCCGGAACGACTTTGAACACGCCGCAAGGTGAAGTAATTTATACACCGCCGAACGGAGAAAATGTTATTCGTGAAAAATTAACAAATTTGGAAAAGTTTATCAACGAAAACGATACTTTTGACCCGTTGATTAAAATGGCATTATTACACTACCAATTTGAAGCGATACACCCTTTTTCAGACGGAAACGGAAGAACCGGAAGAATTTTGTTGCTATTATATCTCAAAACATCTGATTTGTTAAAAATTCCCGCAATTTATTTGAGTGAATATATTATTAAAAACAAAACGGCGTATTATAAAAAATTGCGGGCAGTAACCGAAAAAAACGAATGGGAACCCTACATTTTGTATATGTTGGATATGATTGAAGAAACTTCTGCGAGAGGTTTGGAGCGATTGAAGAAAATTACAGAAACAATGAATAAAACTGCCGAAGAAATAAAAAACAAACTTCCGAAAGTTTATTCCAAAGATTTAATAGAAATTTTGTTTCGCCTTCCATACACCAAACGCCAACATTTAATTGACGAAAATATCGGAAATCCTAAAACGGTTGGAAATTACTTAATATCGTTGGAAGAAAACGGATTCTTGAAATCAGTAAAAGTAGGTAAGGAAAAATTATATCTTAATCAACGATTGTTGAATATTTTAGAAGAAAAATAAATTTATTATAAATAAGGAGCACAAATATTTTGAAAAAAGTATTAGTGTTTTTGAGAACATTCGCTTAGAAAAGGAAATAACTGAAACGAATTTACTTATCTTGATTAAAAGTACTTGGAATATTAAGTTGTGGCGGAAATCAACTAACTTCTCTCGATGTATCTAAGAATAATAAGTATTTGTACCGTTTGTATTGTGAAGAAAATCAACTAACATCTCTTGATTTGTCAAAAAATATTCTACTGGAGTCTTTGTGGTGTTCTGGTAATCAATTAACAAAACTTGATGTCTCTGAAAATACAGCTCTAGAATATTTGGACTGTTCTAACAATGATTTAATTTCTCTCAATATACCTAAAGACCTTAATTTTTGGGTTTTGAAATACAATGATAATCCAAAACTTGATACATCTAATCTTCCTGTACAAAAACAAAGAAACTATCTTTGGTAATTTCCTAACCCTGAATCTTCTCCGCTAATTCTTCAAGTTTTCTTTCGTATTCAGCCCAATCGCTAATCGGCTCTTTCGCAACACCGCTTTTTACTGCCGCTTTTGCTACTGCTAAACTTACATCAACTAAAACTCTTGGGTCAAATGGTTTGGGGATTATGTATTCATTGCCGAATTCGATTTTGTCGGTATTATACGCTTTCAAAACGCTTTCTGGAACTTCTTTTTTCGTCAAATTAGCAAGTGCCAAAGTTGCTGCGAGTTTCATTTCTTCGTTAATATCAACAGCACAAACATCTAACGCTCCGCGGAAAATAAATGGGAAGCCTAAAACATTATTCACTTGGTTGGGATAATCGCTTCTTCCTGTCGCCATAATGCAGTCAGGATTTGCCGCTTTTGCGTCTGTGTATGTAATTTCGGGGTCGGGGTTTGCCATTGCGAAAATTATTGGGCTTTCTGCCATTGATTTTACCATTTCTTTGCTTACTAATCCGCCTGTCGAAAGTCCTGCAAAACAATCTGCACCTACCATTGCTTCGGCGAGTGTGCGTAAATTCGTTTCAATTGCAAATTCTTCTTTTGGTGTGCCGGCAATATCGGGACGACCTTTGTAAATTACACCTTTTCTGTCGCACATAATAAGGTTTTCTTTTTTAACACCGAGAGCAATATAATGTTTTGCACAACTTGTCCCTGCCGCGCCTGTTCCGCTGAAAACTACTTTTACTTTTGAAATGTTTTTTCCTGCAATTTCAATAGCATTTAGCAGTGCCGCACCGGAAATTATTGCTGTTCCATGTTGGTCGTCGTGAAAAACAGGGATTTTCATTCGTTTTTTAAGTTCGGTTTCAATATAAAAACAATCGGGTGCAGAAATATCTTCCAAATTTATTCCGCCGAAAGTTGGTTCCATCAACGCAACCGCATCAACAAATTTTTCTTTGTCGTGAGTATCAAGTTCCAAATCGAAAACATCAATGTCGGCAAATCTTTTGAATAAAATTCCTTTGCCTTCCATAACGGGTTTTCCTGCCAAAGCACCGATGTCGCCAAGTCCCAAAACTGCGGTTCCGTTTGTGATTACCGCAACCAAATTTTGACGGGCAGTATATTTATTTGCAAGAGCGTGATTTTTTTGGATTTCTCGGCACGGCTCAGCAACGCCCGGAGTATATGCAAGCGATAAATCTTTTTGCGTTTTACAAGGTTTGGATGAAATTACTTCGATTTTTCCGTGACGACCTAATTCATGATAGTCTAATGCTTCCTGTTTTGAGAACATTTTGGGTTTCCTTTTGATAAAATTATTAGTTTTGGACGAAAAATACTTTATTTCTTACAGGCAAATCGTATTTTATCGGCAAATTTAGGTATAAATTACCAAAAACTTAAGAAGGAAAAAAGGAAAATATGAACAATATGCTTTCAAGCCTTAAAGTCGGCACTGCAAGGTTGCTGATAAATGATAAAACCGCTGAACTTCCCATACTTCAGGGAACTGACGGAAACATCGGAATTGACATCGGGACGCTTCGTGCGCAAACCGGCGCAATAACTTTTGATAACGGATTTAACAATACTGCTTCGGCTTTGAGTGCAATTTCTCACATTGACGGGGAAAACGGGCAACTGCTTTATCGTGGTTATTCAATAGAAGATTTAGTACGTAATGCAAGTTATCGTGAAGTTGCGTATCTAATGGTTTGCGGTGTTTTGCCGACGCTTGAAGAAGCAAAGCAATTCAGCGTCTATTTAACTCAACACTCTATGATTGATGAAGATATGCACCACTTTTTTGCCGGTTTCCCGAGGACTGCTCACCCAATGGCAATTTTATCGTCTATGGTAACATCGCTTTCATCGTTTTATCCTGAAATAAACCACGATGATACGAATTTTGCAGTTACGGCAGCTCGTCTTATTTCAAAAGTTAGAACAATTGCTGCATATTCATACAAAAAATCTAAAGGTTATCCGGTTGTTTATCCGCAGGCGCATCTTTCTTATGTTGAAAACTTTTTGAATATGATGTTTGATACACCGCACAAACCTTACGACATTAAGAGCGAAGAACACCAAATTCACGCAAAAATTTTGGATAAACTTTTGATTTTGCACGCAGACCATGGACAAAACTGTTCAACAACGGCGGTAAAACTTGTAAGTTCAGCGCAGGCAAATCTTTATGCGGCGGTTTCAGCCGGAATTTGTGCGTTGTGGGGACCGCTTCACGGCGGAGCAAATCAAGCGGTTATTGAAATGCTTGAAAATATGGTTAAAGATGGCGGAAATATTGATAAATACATAGAAAAAGCGAAAACAAAAGAATTCCGCCTTATGGGTTTTGGACACGCATTATACAAAAATTATGACCCTCGTGCGAAACTTGCAAAAGAATTGTTGGACGAGTTGTTTAACGAATGCGGAATACATGACCCGCTTTTTGAAGTTGCGAAAAGACTTGAGCAGAGAGTTTTGTCCGATGAGTATTTTATAGAGAGAAAACTTTACCCGAATATTGATTTTTATACGGGGATTCTATATAAATCGCTCGGAATTCCGACGAACATGCTTACGGTTATGTTTGTTTTAGGACGACTTCCCGGTTGGATTGCACAATGGCGGGAACTTATGAGCAACGGAATTAAAATTTTCCGCCCGCGTCAGATTTATACGGGACCGCTTGAAAAAGAATTTGTACCTATTGAAGAGAGATGAAAAAACGCAAAGCGTTTTTTAGTTAGAAATGAGAAATGAAAAATGGGAAGTGAGAATATACTTTTAGAATATGCAAAATTGCCGGAATTGGAATTTTTTGATAGTCCGTTTTCGCCGCAAAACTCAAATTCTGTGGTAAAAATTGTTTTTCCTGAATTTACTTGCTTGTGTCCTAAAACGGGCTATCCTGATTTTGCTTCTATTGAAATTTATTATCTTCCGAATAAAAAGTGCGTTGAACTTAAATCTTGGAAATTATACTTGAATTCGTTTAGGAATATCGGGACTTTTCACGAAAGAGTAACAAATTTTCTTTTCGACGAATTAAATCAAAAATTACAACCGAAATGGCTTAGAGTTGTAGGTGATTTCTTTCCGCGCGGAAATGTGAATACTACAATTGTAGTAGAAAGTACGAGTGGTCGTCCTGCTTGTGCCGAAAGTGTTTTTGAGAAAGCAAAATCTCACGCAAGAAGTTTTTAATTCACATGAAAATCACAAGGGCAGAAATTTCGGATATACAAGAAATACTTGATATGCAGTATAGCGCGTTTCAGGAAGAAGCAAGAGTTATCAATAATTATCAAATTCAGCCGTTAGTACAGAAATACGAAGATGTTCTTTTGGAATTGCAAAAAGGGATAATTTTGAAAGCGATTGACCACAGCGGAAAAATTGTCGGTTCTATTCGCGGATTTGAAGAAACCGGTGTTTTTTTTGTTGCAAAACTTGCTGTTTCACCGAAAATGCAAAAGCAGGGGATTGGTTCGGCACTTTTACGGGAAATAGAAAAAGTTTCCGGTTGTGAAAAATTTGAACTTTATACAAGAAAAGAATGCTTCAGTAATGTAAGATTATACGAAAAACACGGATATAAAACATTCAAAGAAGAAAAAGTTGATGATAGTTTAACTTTTGTTTATATGAAGAAATAAAAAAATAAGCGATTTATTTTATTATGTATTAAATTTATATATAAGAGATTTTTACCAATAATAAAGGAGTGTTTTTATGAAAAAAACATTAATGTTATTATCATTGGCGATATGTATTATCGCAACAACGGCTTGGGCGGATGCATCATCTATTGTCGGAACTTCTTGGAAAATGGATACCTCGAATGTTGTATTAGTGTTTGGGCAAAACGGGATTCTTGTATCTGCAAATTGTCAAAAAAATGATTGTGGAGAGGTGTTTTATGCTACTTATACAATCAATGGTGACGAATAAAAATATTTTGGGACGAAGGTATTCATAGCATAACCTACAATGAGAGCAGTGATGTTTTAATATGCACATATACTCCTACTCCTTACTTTGATACTTATATAAAAACTGGAGAAAATATTGATATTGATGTTATTGGTGGTAAAGTCGTCTTTATAAATGAAATAAATTTCCCTGATGAAAATTTTAGAGCTTGGATTGAAAAACAGAAATGGGGAAGCAATGGATTTATTGCTGATAAGGAAATTTCAAACATAAAAAACATTTCTGTCTTCGGTGAAAATATTGAAAGTTTGAAAGGTATTGAGTATTTTACTGCATTGATATCTTTACAATGTGGTTCTAATCAGCTTAAAGAACTTGATTTGTCCAATAATACTGAATTATGGGATTTGAATTGCAGTGGTAATCAACTTACTTCTCTTGATGTATCGAATAATACAGAATTGAGGTTTTTGGTTTGCCCGAACAACAAGATAAAGGAACTTGATTTGTCTAATAATCTTGAATTGCGAAATTTGTATTGTCCTGAAAATCGGCTTAAAAAACTTGATGTATCGGGAAATGCGAAACTTACTAGTTTAATTTGCGAAAACAATTACATTTTGGAAACAGAATTGCCATTAGAACCTGTAGATGCTACGATTTGGACAACACTTCCGCAATATGCTCCTAATACAATTCCTGTTACGGTTGTGTTTATAGCGAAAATTGTGAACTTCAATTATGATGGCTGGACTTTTGATATTCAAGACGAATATGATAGTGTAGAAGTAGAAAATGGTAGTTTTGTTTCAGTTCCAACAAATTTATGGCAATGGGGACAGCCAGCTCACAAATGCGATTGGGAGTATTCTTGTGTTCATGCAGGTTGGTATAATGGCGAGTATGGCGAATATGGTGATGATGGACATTGTTATGAATATCTTGAAAAATTATTTGATTTAGGGAAAACTCCAATAACTGAAGATTTAGTGTTGACGGCAAGATGGAAAATTATTGGCGATCCAATCAGCGATGTTAAAAAATCGAATAATCGCTACGGAATAAGATTTGCTAATAACATCGTTTCGGATAAAGCGAAAATTTCGGTAGTTTTATCCAATGACCAAAAAGCGGTTTCTGCGAATTTTGTTGTTTATGATATGATGGGTAATGTTGTATTTACGGCAAAAGCTAACGGTAACGAACCAATTTCGTGGGATTTACGAAATAATTCAGGCAGATTTGTTGCTAATGGAACATATTTGGTAATTGCAGAAGTGAAAGATACAAAAGGAATGAATCATCACTATTCAGGTAAATTAGGCGTGAAGAGATAATGTTGTGTTTTGCGGGTGGCAGGTTGTCGCCCCTATGCAGATTTTATGTGATATTTTGTAGGGGAAGCAATCTGCTTCCCGTTTTTATTTGTCAAAATAGTATTTTTATTCAAATATTATTTGTAAAAGGAACAAAATGGCTAAAACTACCGAAAAAAAAACTGATGGGATTTATATAAAAAATATTGCTCAAAATCGCAAGGCACGGCATGATTACGAGGTGATTGACACTTGGGAAACGGGGATTGAACTTACGGGAACGGAAGTAAAATCGCTTCGGCTTGGAAAGGTGAATATTGCAGATAGTTTTGCGGAAATTTATAAAGGGCAAGTTTGGCTTAATAATTTGCATATTAGTCCGTATGAGCATGGAAATCGTTTTAATCACGAAATGACTCGGAAACGTCGACTTTTGATGCACAAAAAAGAGATTGAATATTTGTTTCGTCAAACTGATAGACAACCGCTCACACTTATTCCGCTTTCGATTTATTTTAAAAAGCAGTGGGTGAAAATCCAAATTGGGCTTTGCAAAGGACTCAAAAAGTATGACAAGCGGCAAAAAATTGCGGAAGAAGATTCAAAAAGACGGCTTGCGGCACTCAAAAAGATGAGAGCATAATGAAACGAAGTAAAAACACTTGTGTTTTCCAAATAATATTATTGTCGTTTGTCGGATTACTTTTTGCTAATCCAGCAGAAAGTTGGAAACTTATCGGCATTTCGGGAACTTCGTATAATATTGACGTATTAAAAAATGACAAAGGAATTTTTGTTCCGTCATATCAAATTTTGAAGCATTTGAATATTCAGAGAAGTGAAAAAGGCGATACAATAACCGCAAAATACAATAAAAATGAATTGAAACTTATCAAAAACAGCAATAAATATTTGTTTAATACAACGCAGAAAACATTAAAACATGCAACAATTTATAAAGATGGGACAAATTATAGTGATATAGCTTCATTTTGCGATGCAATGAATGCACTAACAGGATTGTTTTTTGATTATAATTTAGCAAAAAAAGAAATTCGAGTTAGTAAAGCAAGGCCTGTGAATATTAGTGATGATGGCATTTTTGGTATCATTGTTATTGACCCAGGACATGGCGGAAAAGACCCGGGAGCGATTGGAGCAGGCGGTATACAGGAAAAAGATGTGGTTTTACCGATTGCTATGGAAGTTAAAAAATATTTGGAAAAATATAAAAATTTAAAGGTTTATTTGACTCGTGAAGATGACAAATTTATTCCTTTAGGTAATCGCATTGAATTTGCAAACAAAAAAAATGCCGATTTGTTTATTTCGATTCATACAAATGCAGCAGAAAACAAAAGTGAAAATCTTGGTGGCTATAAAATGTATTTTTTGAGTGATGCTAAAAATGAGTCGGATGAACGTACTGCGATGTTTGAAAACTCGGTTGTAGCGTTAGAAAATAAAAAAGAAGCGGATGGACAAGGATTGACGGCACTTCTTTCTTCGCTTGCAAGTAACGAATATTTGAAAGAAAGTCAGGATATTTCGATAATGCTTGAAAAATCGTTCGGAAAAAATCTAAAAGAACTCAACAAACTTCATTCCGGTATAGGGCAGGCTAATTTTCATGTTTTGGCAGGTGCACTTATGCCTGCGGTTTTGGTGGAAACGGCATTCATTTCAAATCCTAAAGAAGAAAAATTGCTTGAAAATAAAAATTTTCATAAAAAAACAGGCGAAGCAATTGGGATGGCAATTGTGGAATTTCGCAAAAAATATGGAGCAGGGGAAGCAAAATGAACGATAAACGAGCAATCGCAGTTTTTGATTCGGGAGTTGGCGGACTTACCTGTGTGCGGGAATTATCGAAAATTTTGCCCGAAGAACAGATAATTTATTTGGGTGATACTTTACGCTGTCCTTATGGCAACAGAAGCGTTGAAACAATCCGCAAATTTACAAAAGAAATCGTGAGTTTTTTGCATTCAAAAGATGTGAAAATGATAATAGCGGCGTGTAATACCGTGTCTTCGGTAGCATTGGACTGCGCAAAAGAAACTGCCGGTGAAATTCCTGTTTTAGGTGTTGTGGAGCCGGGTTGTAGAGCAGCAATCGAAAATTCACGGGTGAAAAAAATCGGCGTAATCGGGACTCGTGCAACAATTGGGGCAGGCGCTTACGGAAAAGGAATTCGCAAAATTTCTCCTGAAGTGCTTGTTTATGAAAAAGCATGTCCGCTGCTTGTGCATTTGGTTGAAGAAGGCGAAACCGACAGCCCAATTACAGATGTTGTTTTGAAAAAATATTTAAGTGAATTGCTTGATTTGGGAATTGACTCGCTTGTTTTGGGCTGCACACATTATCCGCTTTTGCAAAATGCAGTTATCAGATGCGTTGGTGAAGGAATTTCTGTTATAAATGGAGCTAAATTGGTTGCAGAAGATGCTAAGAAAATTCTTATGGAAAAAGATATGTTATCTGCAAAACGCGGTGGTGACGATATTCTTTATGCAACGGATATTACACCTCAGTTTGAACGGCTTGCAAGTGCATTTTTGATGGGCGATAAAAAGAAAATTCAAAAAATAAAACTTATAACAAAGGAGTAGGTTATGGATGTAGTCAAAATTGTTTTGACATCGGTAAAATTAGCACTTTTGGTTGCTATTGTTGTTGCCTTATTTCAGATTAAAGGTGAGCTTTCACAAATTAATTCTGCAATGTCCGGGCAAAAAGTTTGTGCATTTGCGGGCAAAATGAAAACTAAAGACTGCAAAGCAAAGAAAGCAAAGAAAGCAAAAAAAGAAAAAATTGGCAAAGATTTGAGTGGTGATTGGAAAGCAAGTAAAGAACTTGTTGAGCAAAAACTTAGTAAAGCTAAAGAATTGTTGCAGACCAAAGAAGGAGAAGAGAAATCCGAACTTGCTGCCAAATATAAACAACTCAAAGCAGCCGTTGAAGAAGAAGACGCTGATTTTAATGATTTGTTCAAAGAAGTTAAAGTTTTGATTAAAAATTTAAAGTAGTTTTAAATTGCGGGCGGATTTCAGATGAAAATCCGGAGTTTGTCCGCAATGTTTATTTGCAAAATACAAAAAATCTCCGTTTTTAAGTTTAACTACTGCTGTTATGGAAAATTGATTTTGTGAAATTGTTTTTTCATGAAATTCAACGATTTGCGTGAATTTATTTGTTTCGGTTTTGCATGTAATTTTCGGTTCAAATAGTTGTGGGCGGCTTTGGTTTTTGCGATAATCATCAAAATCAAAACATTCCCAATTTGTACAGAAACCGAAATTGTGTTCTGTGTAGGAGTTGTCTTTTTTGGAAACAAAGATTTCAAAGCACCCGATAGTCCATAATTCATTTTTTCTGGCGGGAATGGGTGTAATTTCAGGGAAATCTATAAGGGATAAATCACCTGAAATTTGTGCGATAAATTTGTATTTGTTTTGAAACGAAGTAAAAACGCTTGCGTTTTCCATTTCGGCGGTAATTTTTAATGTTGATTTGCCGTAAAATTCTGTTAATTCTATTATTTCCACTGGTTTACTCCTTAATTTTAGGCAAAAATATTATTTTCCAATAAAAATGGGGTGAAAAACGAAGAAGATTTGTTTAATTTGTCTATTATTTTTTGCGGTATTATTCGCTGAAATTCAAAAAGAATTTATTTTTGAGTCAGTTGAGTCGACGGACAAAATTGTGTTACCCAATGAAATTATTGATGCAAATTCGATTTCGATTACGAGTGAAAAATCACTTCCGAATTGGCGTTTTATTGGTGAAAACAATACTATTTACTTTTCGGAAGCAATTTCTGCTAATCAAAAAATAAACATTAAATATTCTGCATTATATTCGGGTATTGCAAGTACTTATGGATTAAATTTGCCGAAATACAGCGAAAAAAAAGGTGGTGAAAAAAGTTTTGAAAATTTACAAAGCGTTAATCTTGCCGATACAAACAAAATTTCGTTTGAAGGAATAAAAACAATCGGAGCGTCAATAGGAAGTAACGGAGAAATGGCAATGGAGCAATCGTTGTATGTTGAAATTTATGGACAAATAGACAGCAATACAAAAATTTCTGCTCACATAAATGACCAATCATCATCGCTTGACGGGCAAACAAGTGAAATCGGCGAGTTGGATAAGATTTATTTGAAGGTTGAAAATCCACGATGGAGTGCTATTGCGGGAGATTTGGAAATAAGGAGCAATTCCAGCGGGATTTTAAGAGAATTTTATACACCGAAAGGACTTTTTGCAGAGTTGAAAAATGACGAAATCGGAAGAATAAACAACGCTTTTGCGGGAATTTCTGGAACCAAAACCGGCTACAACAGATTTAACGGCATTTCGGGTGTTCAAAACGGACGATTTAATTTGCGTCCGAATGCAAATACCGGAATTGTGCAGATAATTTCGGAAAGCGTTAGAGTTTTAATTGACGGTAAATTGCAAGTTGAGAATCAAAATTATATTGTTGACTATGAAATGGCAAGCGTGAGATTTACAGCAAGAACGCCGATTTTAGAAGGGCAAATTATAGAAATTCATTACAAATATCGTGATTTTGACTACAATAGTTTTTC
>Ga0209737_10000998_pt1 | contig 21210 bp, 10 predicted proteins | sample TergutCu122P3_FD_187284 | JGI IMG/M metagenome (GOLD analysis project Ga0209737, IMG submission 187284) | Cubitermes ugandensis P3 segment gut microbial communities from Kakamega Forest, Kenya - Cu122 P3 (SPAdes) (version 2) | ecosystem: Host-associated > Arthropoda: Insects > Digestive system...
AAGAACTGCAAAAATTTCGGAATACCACCAAAAAGGAATGCACACAACAACATTTACAGAGATGTTTTTCTTTGATAGTCAGACATTTATAATTGATACACCCGGAATAAAAGGTTTTGGTACTATTGATATGCAGGAAAACGAAATAGGTCATTATTTCAAGGAAATTTTTGCGGTATCGAAAAATTGCCGTTTCCCCAACTGCACACACCGCCACGAGCCGAATTGTGCTGTGTTACAGGCGATTGAAGACAAAAAAATCGCTCTTTCGCGCTACCAAAGTTATTTGTCAATAATGGAAGATGCAAAAGAGGGAAAATATAGATAGAATTAATATCCGTGCCAAACCGGCGAGTTGCCTTTGTTATATTTGTCATACTTCAAGTCGCGCAACATTGAAGCGTTTGCTCCAATTGTAACCATAAACGATGCATTACCGAAACCACTAATGGGTGTAACCGAGGCAGTAAGATGCCAACAATGCAAATCGCGACTGAGGTTGAAAGACAAACTCGTGAGTTTTACCTGTTGCATAAGTTGCAGAGAGGCGGTAAAACCTGCTCGCCAATTTGGTGTGGGATTGATGTAACCGTTAATTGATACGCCGCTGCTGTGAAATCCGCGTCTGTACTCCATTCTATTCTTATCAAATTCCTTTTGTCTCCAATCAACACCCATACTCAACGACAAACTCCATTGAATATTTGGCTTTTGATAGCCCTCAGCATCACTTTCGTTCTTTTTTTCTTCCTTTTTGCCGTCTCTTGTAGCAAATGGGTCAGCGTTTGCGCGCTCTTCATCATATAGCGGACTATTTGGATTATTCGGATTGTTCATATCGTTCATATCGTTGGGGTCATAATGTTCGCCATTAATGTTAATGTTTTCCTCCTCTCCCTGCTTTTTCTTATCTTTTCTCTTAAAAGTATTATTATTAAATGTATAACTAAAATTTGTGCCTGTGCCTGTGAACCAAGGTACTTTGCGCAACTGATTAATTTCTATTGGACGACCGTCTTCATTTAATCCCCATTTATACATCAAAAACCTTGTACTAAGAGTTAGCGAAAAACTTCTTGTAATTTTTATTCTTAAATTTGCCGAAATAGGGTCAAAATTAAGCGAATCGGCAGCAAAATTGTATCCGCCCATAACAGTAAAATTATCAATCAAAGATATTGTTCTGTAAATAGGTATATCTGATGTGTCTGATGCGGCTTTGTTTATCACCTTCATTTCCAAGTTGTTGGCAAGCGAAATTGACATTGTTTGTTGTTCGCCTCTGCTTGGCGCGCCAACATACGGCGAGTAATGCACAATTTCACGTCTTATTATCTCTTGCGCAGTTTTATCAATATGTATTTTTTCGTATTGTTTCCAAAATCCCCACATTGGGTCGCCAAAATCGGGTTTGTATCTAAATGAAATTGTAGGCGTAAAAACGTGTCTTATGTCGCCAATTCCCAACGCTTTTTTGATTGCAGGCAACGGCGAATAAAAGCCGTAAAGGCGGGTTGATGCGCTGATTCCTCCACCTAAATTGAAGGTGTGATAAAACCCGCCAATAGTGTCATAATCAACCTGTTGTGCTGCCATATTCCAACTCTGTTCTATCTTTCTAAAACTGATTCTTCCTGAATAATCTATACTCGGATTGATTGTGATATACTTTAAAACCGTCAGCGGCATAGAAATTCTAGGCGTGTAACTGATACCATTGTTCCAGTCTTTTGCAAAAGAGGTTTTGAAAAGCATATTTTCTTTAACTCCGTCAATTCTATTATTAAACGACATTGACATTGAGAGGGTAAATTTTTCATAAAAACGCTGTTTCCCAACGGCATTTTTTCGTTTAAGAGGGTAAATTTGGTTAAGATTGACCGTTAAATCTGGCAAGGTCAAAGTCAAAGTTGAGTCGCGCATCTGCTGCGTGATACCAACATTGACACTATAATTAATTGGTAATTCAGGAAACCGCTGCGTAAAATTGACAGTCGAACTTGTTTGCGCCTGCGATTGCTGTTGAGTATCAAACACATATTCAATTTTACTTCTGCTGTAGCCGCTTGTCTTAAAATCAACAAAAGCCGAAAATGTTGTATACTGGCTCGATTTCGGGTCTTGCCGATGATTCCAATTCACCTTAAAGTTTCGTGCAACGCTGTAATCTCTCGTATTTTTTTCTCCCTTAACAACATTATCATACGAAATTCCTATGTTGCCTTCAAATTTGTATCTTAACTTATATTTACTCTCCAAATTCAAACCCCAACTGCCTTTTGTAAAAATATCGCCCGTGAGAGCCAAATCAACATAATCGTTAAACGCAAAGTAGTAACCACCACGTTTTAGGAAAAATCCCTGATTATAATCGTCCCCAAAAGATGGCATAATAATTCCCGAAGAATATGTTGATGTAAAAGGAAAAAAACCAAAAGGCACTGCCAACGGCAACGGCACTCCTTCCACAACCAAATACGCAGGTCCGGCAGCCACAAAGCCGCCCGGTTTAACCCTGCCTTTTGTGAGTTGCATATAGAAATGCGGACAGTCGTGGTTGTCGCAAGTGGTGTATTTTCCTCCTTGTATATTGAGAAAGCCGTCAGCGGTTTTCTTGGTTTTGTCGGCAATAATGAAGCCCTCGCCCTCTTGCGTTACCGCTCCGCGAATAAAACCCTTTTGCGTTTTGAAATTGTAATTTATCTCTTTTGCAGAATACTCTTGTCCGCCATCTTTGAACACAGGCGAACCGCTCAAATTGCCCAACGTGTCGGTAACTCCTATGGCGTGCATTGTGCTGCTGTCCATTTTTACTCTGATAAAATCAGCGGTAATCTCTTTTTTCTGTCCTTCGTGATAAATCAATTTTCCGTCTTTGTACATATGCACTCTGCCGTCCCCGAAAATTACGATAGAGTCGGTTGCAGAAAAATCGACAGGGTATTCTAACGCATTGCTGCTCTGTTTTTTTGCTGGTAATGAATCGGTTACGATTGATGTACTGTCAGTTTGCAGTGAAATGCTATCATTTTTCAATACAATACTATCAGTCGAAATCGTGTCTGTTTCTTGTATTACAGACAGCGTATCAACCGTATTATCGTTTTGCGCAAATAATGTATTCGGCAAAACAAAGCACAAACATAATGCTATTATTATTGATAAATGCTTGTTAATCAAATAATTATAGTGTGTAAATAATTAAAATTTATAAGACCACAAAATTAATACATTATTACTAAAATCGGTATTAAAATTAGTTAATTGTTAAAATAGTCATTTTTTAATCGAAAAAAAACGTTCAGCAACTAAATTTTGCTAAACATTTTGCTTTTTTTCTTTCTCTTGTCGGAGTGACAAGATTCGAACTTGCGACCTCTACGTCCCGAACGTAGCACGCTACCAACTGCGCTACACTCCGTATTTGTCGGGATGACAGGATTTGAACCTGCGACCACACGCCCCCCAGACGCGTACTCTACCGGGCTGAGCTACATCCCGCTCATTTTTGGAGTGCAAAGGTAATGCTTTTTTCGCATTCAGCCAAACACTTTTTGGAAAAATTTAAAATATTTAAAATATCGCTTTGTGGTTACAAAAAAATGTTGTACCTTTGCACCCGCAAATTTAAAAACACGGCGAGATAGCTCAGATGGTTAGAGCGTCGGATTCATAACCCGGAGGTCACGAGTTCAACTCTCGTTCTCGCTACAAAAAAATCGCTTTTTAAGCGATTTTTTTTGTCCGTAAGTTTTTAAGTCAATAAGTCCCGTAAGTCAAATAATAACTTACGGACTTACAAACTTATGGACTTGCCGACTAAATAGTATAATTTGGCGCTTCCACCGTGATATCAATATCGTGCGGGTGCGATTCTTTCAAACCGGCAGCGGTTATTTGCATAAAAACGCCGTCTTTTTTCAGTGAATTAAGGTTTGGCGTGCCGCAATAGCCCATTCCCGACTGAATGCCGCCGCAAAGTTGGTAAATTGTGTCGCTGACACTGCCTTTATAGGCAACACGTCCTTCAATTCCTTCAGGGACAAGTTTTTTTGCCTCAACCTCTTTTTGCTGAAAATATCTGTCTGCGCTGCCGCGTTTCATAGCCGCCAAACTGCCCATTCCAACATAAACCTTAAATTTTCTGCCTTGAAACAAAACCTCTTCGCCCGGACTTTCAGTGCAACCCGCCAAAAGCGAGCCGAGCATAACCACGTCTGCGCCTGCTGCAAGGGCTTTTATAGCATCGCCGCTAAATTTTATTCCGCCGTCAGCAATCAGTTTTACATCGCTGTTTTTGCAAAATTCCGCAACATCTTGAATAGCGGTAATTTGCGGAACACCAACGCCCGCCACAACGCGAGTTGTACAAATACTTCCCGGTCCAATACCAACTTTTACGGTATTTGCGCCCGCTTCTACCAACTCTTTCGCCGCTTCGGCAGTAACAATATTTCCCGCAATTAAATCAATATTCGGAAATTTTTCGCGAATTTTCTTAACTACTTCAATAATATTTTTTGAGTGTCCGTGCGCGCTATCAACGGTAATCACATCAACGCCTTCGTTAATCAACGCCTCAACTCTTTCCAGCGTGTCCGCACCAACGCCCACCGCCGCGCCGCAACGCAAACGTCCCTGTTGGTCTTTGCAAGCATTGGGGTAATTCACCACATTATCAATATCTTTACTTGTAATCATACCGACAAGATAATAATTTTCATCAACAATCGGCAGTTTTTCGATGCGGTTTTGCCACAAAATTTGCTTGGCATCATCAAGCGAAGTGCCAATTTTTGCAGTAACAAGTTTATCTTTTTTGGTCATTACCTGCTCAACTTTGGTGTCGTCTTTCGGCAGATATTTAACATCGCGGTTGGTAATCATACCCACAAGTTTGCGATTTTCATCAACCACAGGCAGCCCGCTAACGCGATATCTTCGGCAAATTTCCTCAACTTCGGCAAGGGTATTTTCTTTTTTAATGGTAATCGGGTTAGAAATCAAGCCGTTTTCGTAACGCTTAACTTTCTCAACCTCAGCGGCTTGCGCCTCAATACTCATATTTTTATGAATAAAGCCCAACCCGCCCTCGCGAGCCATAGCAATAGCCATTTCCGCTTCGGTAACCGTGTCCATTGCAGCGGAGACAATCGGCACATTAAGCCGAATGTTTTTAGTCAAAAAAGTTGAAATATTTACCTCAGAGGGCAAAATTTCCGAAAACTGCGGTACAAGCAGCACATCGTCAAAGGTCAGTCCTGTTCTCATTTTGGGTAATGATTTATGTTTCAAAAATTTTGCTTGCAAAGATACGAAAAAATTAGGAGTTAGGAGTTAGGAATTAGGAATTTTTTAAAAATTTATTATTTTTTGATTTTTTATGTTGAAAAAAATGTAATTTTGCAAAAAAAATACTAACTCCTAATTCCTATCTCCTAACTCCTAAAAATTATGAATAAAATGATTTTTGCGACTCACAATGCGCATAAACTTGAAGAGGTTTCGGCGATGCTGAAAGATTTTGTTAATGTATTGGGTTTGAGTGATTTAGATTTTTTTGATGATATTCCCGAAACAGCCGACACATTGCAGGAAAATGCTTTGCAAAAAGCGCAATTTGTAAAAAATAAACTCGGCTACGATTGCTTTGCAGACGATACGGGTTTGGAAGTTGATGCCTTGAATGGTGCGCCGGGGGTGTTTTCGGCACGTTATGCGGGCGAGCCGTCAAATTCGGAAAAAAATATTGATAAATTGCTTGATGTTCTAAAAAATACTGACAACCGAACAGCACAATTCAGAACGGTAATTGCGCTTTTGCAAGGCAATGATGTTCAATATTTTGAGGGCGTTATTCGCGGAAAAATTGCAACCGAGCAGCACGGCAAAGGTGGTTTTGGCTACGATGCCGTTTTTATTCCGGACGGCTACGATAAAACCTTTGCAGAACTTTCACAAGAAGAGAAAAACGCTATCAGTCACAGAGGCTTGGCAGTGAAAAAGTTGGTTGAGAAATTAAAAAACACTCGTAGGAGCGAGTGTTAGCAGGATATTCTTTTGCTTATTCATTCTGTCAGTTTTGTAACTTGTATAATATCTTTAAATGGCTCACCAAACTTTCCGACCCATTTTTGTGCAATCATTGTAATTTGTCCGTCTGTCCTAATTATATACGGAACACCACCAATGCTTACAGGGTAGTCAAATTTTTTATCAAATATTAATTCTCCATTTTTATCGAGTTCAAATAAATATGCTCTGTCGCCTTTGTCTCTAATTGGTGTAATTGTGCTTGAAAATAAATAGTTTCCGTTTTTGGTTTCTAAAAAACTACCGGGTTTTTCGTAATAATTTTGTTTAATATCTTTTTGCCATTTAAAATTCCCTTTTTCGTCAAGAACAATAATTTTCAGATAATGATAATTGGTTTCTCGTTCTTCTTCTGTTGAATAATAGTTGCTGCCATAAAAAACTAAATCCTTATTGCTCGTTAAAATTGTTTGTTTCGGATAAAAATTAAGATATTTTTTTGTCCAAATTGTATCGCCTTTCTGTGTCAATTTCATTAGCCAAAGTGAATTAATTTCAGTAGTTTGATCATATTGCTCTACTGTTAGATAAAAATTATTGTCTGCAGATTTAATTATTGAAATTGGATTACTATGTTCTTTTGTAAGTATTAAGTTTTCCGAAATCATTTTTCCGTCAAGGTTATAACGTTTAATTGAAATTCCGCGTTTCGTAGTTCTTGGAATGAATTCATTTGCAATCAAAAGTATTTCGTTATTAGTTGTAAGAGTAAAGGCAGTCAGACCATCGGGGTATTTAGGTTTGTCAATTTTTTTTGACCAAATTAATTTCCTATTTTTATCATACTTATTTAAAAAATCTTTTGTATAACCACCCATTGTTCTTACATCAGTTGTAACTGCATAGTAAAAATTATCTAACTCTATATAATCTGTAAAATATTTATCAAATGAAATTGGCAAACTGCTAATTGTGTCGCCATTAGGACTTATTTTTAAAGTATAATGAATATATTTAGGAATAGTGTCATCTGAATCAGCTCTTATATACAAAAGATAATTATTGTCAGAAGTCGGCTTGCAATCTAAAAGTGAATTATGAGTGCCAAAACTGATTGAATATTCACCTATTTCTTCGTACTTAATCTCAACTTTTTTATCGTGGCTATCTCGCTTATCTTGTCCAATACAAGAAACCAAAATCAGAAATGTTATTGTTATTGTGGCTTTCATACAATTTATTGATTAGCGTAAAATACTTTTTTGCAAATGTACAAATTATTTTTTATAAAATCATTTTCGGCTCTTTTCTTTGTCCAAGTTGTTTTGCGTTTTGTGCCGAAATGATTTTAACTGAGGTACAGTTTGTACCCCAGTTAGTTACAATTTGTAACCAACTTTCTATTTTTCAAAGATTGTTCAATTAAAAAATCTTTAACTTCCTGCTTTTCAACAAAATAGTTTGGCAAAAATTCAACTTCTTCACTGTAATCAATATCTTTATGGAAAGCAAGTTGCTGACGAAACATTTTTTCGGAAAACATATCGCCAAAAATTTTTTCCGCTTCGGCAGAAATTTCGTCAAGCGAAAAATAGTTTTTCAAAATAAAATACAAGTCCAAATAATCTTTCCATTTTGCACGTCTGCCAAGCGCATACGCTTTCATCGCCGCCAACGGCAAAAGAGAAGGCAAAGTGATGATATTTTCAAATTTTTCCTTGTGCGGAATATCAAAAGGGTACGCAAAAAAAGTTGTTTTTACGCCATTTATCAAAAAATGAATTTGCTCAACATCTTCCGCAATAAACCGCTTTGGAAACGGAATTTGAAAAATTTTATCTTTTAAATATGACTTTTTCAGAGTTTGAGAAAAAGTGAATAAATCAAAATCAATTGAACGCCGATGCCCGATGTGCAAAGCAATAGCAGTGCCGCCAACCAAATAAAACGAGCGTTTGAATTTGGCAATATGCGGCAAAAGTTCAGTTTGTGTCTGTGATAAAATTTCAGTGTGCATATCGGTTAAAATATAGTGTAAAATAGTTTGCTACGGGCTCAAAATAATTGCTTTTTCGGCGTTCGCTTTTGTTGATTGATGAAAAGAAAATTTTTGCAACATTTTTAATGCCAAAAACACTAAACAACTCTTGAACATCTTGCCAAGAGCCATAATTTAAAATGGTTTCAACTAATTGTTCGCTCTTTACCTTTTCGCATTTCGGCGCAGGCGAATACCAAAATAAATCGTTTCGTTGTTCAATATAATCTTTTACTTCTTGCGAATACATAATTTTTTCAAATTTAATGCAAAGATACAATTTTTTTTCCTAACTCCTATTATACTCCACGCACATTTTTAACTTTTTATTGAATTTTTTTGCTGCCAAAAGTTGCTCTAAAGAGATATGAGTTCGATAGCACCAAAAATGTTTTGGGTTTTCGGGAACGTTGATACGCTCACTTTCAAAGTCGGGGTTGGCGATTTCGCTGTCCATTGCAAAATAGTCCTGTATTGGCAAAATTGCGAACATCGAATTTGCTCTAAACTGCTCACTAACAATCTTTTCGGCAATTTCGGGCGTACAGTTTTCGGGCGCAACTCCGTCAAAATGCAGCATTGAATTGTAAAATCGCTGTATCAAAGCCCTATCCTCGTGCCACCACGCGCGAACTGGCGACATATCGTGCGTGCCGCTAGCGCAAACCGAAAAATAGGGCGTGTGATACGGATTTACAAACTCTTGCGTTGCGTCTTTCGGCATTCGCTGAATTTCGAGCGAAAGAATGTGCAATTTGTCCATTACTTGCGGCACAGATGCAGGCACCATTCCCAAGTCCTCGCCACAAACAAGCATATCGGTTGCAGAAACCAAAGTAGGCAATTTTTTCATCGCATTTGCCTTCCAAAACTCCTCGTGCCAAACAAAGAAATAGTCGTTATAAAGTCGTTCAAGTGCCTGTTTTTCAGAATGTTGCAACGAATTATAAGTGTAAGATTTTGGCAGTGAAATTCGCGGGTGAAAATGATTTTTTTGCTTAAAGTCCTCAATAAAAATCACTTCGCAATGCAACCTCATAAGATTTTTCAAAACATCTTGTGAGAACTCTTTTGCAGGAAAATTTTGCTCCAATTTTACTTGATTTTCAAACTCTTTTTTGAAGGTAAGCAGTCCGTCATTTTCGCCCTTGCTGTCATTGCGGCGAAAGCCGCAATCGCTTTGTGTTTTTAGGTTTTCAAGCGATTGCGGGTCAAGCCCGCAATGACACGCTTTTTTATTGAAAAATGTGTGTGTTATTTTTTTCGCATCTTTGCCAAATAGTTGATTTATAATATCTTGCGTGATAAATGGCTGTGTCATTCGCTCTTTGTCGAATTTTACGCCCCAACTTTCGATTTGTTCGATTGAGAGCGGCAAAGCGGGGTTGAAGTAGCCCAAAAGTCCCCAAGTTGCTGTCTTTGGCACTTCCCAAATTCTGAAAAAGCCAAGAATATGGTCAATTCTGAACGCATCGAAATATTTTGCCATATTGGCAAAACGCTGTTTCCACCACAGATAGCCGTTTTTCGCCATATTTTCCCAGTTATAAGTTGGGAAACCCCAATTTTGCCCCGTTTCCGAAAAATCATCGGGCGGCGCGCCTGCCGACTTGTCAAGATTGAAAAGTTCGGGCGAAAGCCACGCATCAACGCTCTGCGCGCTTATGCCGATTGGCAAATCGCCTTTAAGCGCAACACCTTGATTATGAAGATATTGACGCACATCTGTAAGTTGTTTTGCAAGGTGAAATTGCGCGAAATAGTACAAACCGACTTTCTCTTGATTTTTTTCTGCATAATCATTCATTTTTTTGTTGTCAAAAACGGCAAAATCGCTCCATTTTGTAAAATCGGAAGTGTTGTAACTATCTCTTAAACAGGAAAATACGGCGTAAGGAACAAGCCAGTGCGCATTTTCCGCAAAAAAAACCCGAAACTCGTCATTGCCCAAAACATTTTCGCCCGATTGGAAATAAATTTCCGTAAGATAGTCCCATTTTAAGCGATAAACATTCTCATAATCAACGAATTGCTTTGCGTTCAACTCTTTGCGTTTTTTCTCAAAAGCGGTCGCTTTGGTTTTATTTTCCAATTTTCCGACTTTTGACAAATTCAAATACATCGGGTGCAACGCATAAACCGAGTTCGCAGAATAGGGGTAAGAATCAGAGTTTGAGCGAGTTGTGGTGGTGTCGTTGATAGGCAAAATCTGTATCATTTTCATTTCTGTCTGCTTTGCCCAATCGGCGAGTGCGCGCAAATCGTCAAATTCACCAACGCCCCAATCGTTTTCACTGCGCAACGAAAAAACAGGTATCGCAACGCCCGCCGCTTTAAACGAATTTTGTGCCCGAAATTGCGAGTTATATTGCATAAAATCAAACGTTTGCGGAAGTTTTAATACACGATTTTCGCCCTCTTCCCAACGGAAAATTTTGTTTGATTTTACATTAAAAATCACAAATTTAAACTCAAAATTTTGAGGCAAATTATTTTTCGGAATATTCAATTCAAAACTTTGATAATCAACTCTTTTGAGCGGTAAAAACTTTTCCTCATTCCATTTTCCCAAAATATCGCACGAGCCGATAATTCCGAGAGAATATTCGGAAGTTAAAGCGGGAAATTCGATGTTAAAATGCAAACTCTCTGTCATTGCGGTGGAAGCCGCAATCGGTTTATTTTTTTTAAGCGATTGCGGGTCAAGCCCGCAATGACAGCGGAAATAACATTCCTTAAATGGCTTTGTAAAAAATGGTTTTTGACTATTGAAAAAGAGAAATTCGTCAAAAATTTCCACATTTTCAAAACCCTTTTCAAGCGCAAGAGAACTATTTTCTCTGTCTTCCGAAATTATCGTATTGTCCTCATTTTTAATAAAATAGGAATACGAAATTTGTTTAGCAAAGGTCATTCCAACCTCGCCTTGCCAAAAAAAATTGCCGACATACTGCAAAGCAACCTCTTTTTGTTCAATATTGACAAAAAGATTTTGCCCAAAAGTTGTTTTGCAAAAAACATTAAGTACGATTTTCATATTTTTTTTATTGCAAAGGTACAAAAAAAATATGAAGATAAATAAAACCCAACCCGTTAGTTTGGGCTGGGTTATTTTGGGCTTGCAACTCGCAAGGTTAGCAAAATACAAAGTTTATTATGCCTCCCTGTTTTGGATAAAAAACTCAATATCTAAAACTGCTGCCGCCCAAGAATTCGCGTAAGAGCGAGGTTGGTGGAATTTCGCGTTCGAGAATTGGTTTGAAATACTTTAAGAATTTCAGCAAGCGATGCGCTTCGGTGTATTCCTCACAATATTGCGGCACGTCTTCTACCACCGGCTCGGCGTGTTTGCGCAATACGTTAAGTTCAAAAATCAACGATGAGTTGAACATAACGTCCGCCTGCTCTTGGAATGGAAAAATCCACTTATCTTCACCGCGCCGTACGCTTGCCCACCTATTTATTGTTTCTCGGGCAGTGTAGTTACGATATTTCGAGTCACGGACTATACGGCGCAAAAGGCGCGTGTCGGCGGTAGAAATCCAGCTGTGATTGTCCAAAGAGATGGTTGTGAGCGGCGAAACATAAACTTTAAACTGTATTTCGGAAAAATCATTTTCAAAAATATCGGGATTCATTGCGTGAATTCCCTCAATTATCAGCGCATTATTTTCATTTAACTTCAAAAAATCGCCTTTGAATTGTCGTTCTCCAATCTCAAAATTATAAAAAGGCACTTCCACCTCTTCGCCGTTGAGAAGTTGCGTTAATTGCTTGCTGAACAAGTCCAAATCGAGCGCACGCACGGACTCAAAATCGTATTCGCCATACTCATCAAGCGGCGTATCAACGCGATTGACAAAATAGTTGTCCATCGACAACACAATCGGCTTGATGCCCGCAACCATAAGTTGTATCGAGAGACGTTTGCTAAAAGTGGTTTTGCCGGAAGACGAAGGACCCGCAACCAAAATAATTTTTTTATTTTTTTGACGAATAATATCTGCAATCTGCGCAATTTTTTTCTCGTGCAACGCCTCCGACACCTTTATCAAATTATAAACGGTGTCGTGGTTGTTCAAACGATTAAAATCGCCTATACTATGCAAGCCCATAAGGCGATTCCACTGTATAAATTCATCGTAAATATCAAACAATTTTGGCTGCTCTTCGTAAGGCGCAAGTTCGTTTGGGTTAATCCTGCTCGGCACGCGCAACAAGATGCCGTTTTTGTATTCCTGTAAATCAAAAAGCGAAACATAACTTGTTGAAGGCGTGAGAACACTTCCATAATAATCATAGAAATTATCAATCGAAAAAAAGCGCACGTAAGCAACACCAAGCATTTCAAGCAACAAAACAACATCATCATTGCCCTGCTTTCTGAAAACTTCAATTGCCTCTTCAATGGGCAGTTCGTGGCACTCAATCGGCAAGTCGGCAGCGATAATTTCTTGCATTCGCTGCTTGATTTGCGCAATTTTTTCTTTATCAACTTTTTTGTTCCTGCCATTGATAGAGCAATAATAGCCACGCGAAATCGGGTGTTCGATACGCAAAGTATCATTTGGGAACAAATCGAAAGCCGCCTTTGCCAGCACCATACTGATTGAACGCAGATAAACACGCAAACCAGACTGCGAACTTGCATCAATAAATTCAATGGTTTTGGGTTTGTAAATCAAAAAGTTAAGGTCTTCAACTTTATAATTTACCCGCGCCGCCACCAAAGGATAAGGCAGCGAAATATTCAATTGTTGATAAACTTCCAAAAGCGAAACGCCAACAGGAAATTCAAATTCCCGCTCGTTCTCAGGGAAATTTTTACAGATGATTTTTATTGTTTTCATATTAGTCAATAAGTCCGCGCAATTTTGTAAGCCATTTTTAATTATTGATAATGTGAACAAAATTACCGCTACCGTGGTCTAATGGAGTGCCACTTTCTATGTTAGCCGTCCAAGTTACTTTTTGCCCTGCTGTCAAACCATCAATCATCTTGTCGTTGCCTGATGAGGCACTCGCATTGAGAGTAATAACAAATTTGTCGTTGGGGGCAGGCAAATTTGTGGTAAATGAACAAGTAGCAGGCAAATTGGTATTCAATCGCGAGTACTTAAATAAAACTTCGCCAGCATCGTTTGCTGTTACCGTCCCTGATACGGTTTTTCCTGTTGGTGGTGGGTTTCCGCACGCCGAAAAACCTATTACCGCCACAAAAGCAATCACGCTCCAAAGCGTTTTGCTTAAAATCTGTTTTTGAATTTTTGTCATCATAAAATTTTAATTATTAGTTAAGAGTCAAGAACTAAGAGTTAAGAGTTTTTTTAACAAAACCCATAGTTCTTAACTTTATTTTTTGTTTTTAATTGTATGTTGTATATTTTTGCGTTGGTCGTCAAAAACTCTTAGTTCTTAACTCTTAGTTCTTAGTTCCTACCTTAACCTATCCGCCGCTTTTACCAAATTTTCGTCTTTCTTGATTGCATTGATTGCCAAGTTGCACAAAAGCAAATTGATAAAATTAAGATATACGGAAAAATTTAACAGCACATCTTTTAAACTTATTTGCGGCAAGCTAATTCTGATGTAAAACGTTATCAGATAGTAGATTAGAATTGCAAATACCGCAACCCAAATCAATATTATCTGCAATTTTCTTTTTTTGAAAAGAAAAATTGCAATAAATGCAACGATAGGAATTAAACCCAGCGCGATAGTAAAAATAGGAATTAGAAAACTTGGAATTTCTTTGTAATACGGCATAAAGAAATCGGTTTGAAAGTAACAAGCCAAGCCACCGAGAAATGTGATTGCCAATAAATAAATTGTTTGAATACGTTGTAACATAATGTTTATAAATTAAAATTTTTGCAAAGATACAAAAAAAACTAAAAGCTAAAAACTTTTTTATCGAATTTGATTTTTCTTGACAACCACTGGAATGACCTGTTTGAACGGTTCGTTTTCTTTGAAAATTTCGACTAAATATACCGCATCTTGCCAAGGAATATCTATTGTACTCATTGGAGGAGTTAAATCAACAGTCGTAAATAGTCGTCCATCAACAGTCCAAAGGCGCGCCTTCATATCTTTCTGCTGAATGTAAATATGTATTTGTCCGTTGTCTGAAACTACAATAGGGAAGTCTGAATTTTGTTGCCTTGGGTAATCTGCTACAAGCGGACAAGAGAACATTTTGCTGCCACCCGGACGTGTAATTTCTACTGAATATTCATCACCTACAACAAACGAATCATTTTCGCCAATATAGATGTAAGAATGAGTTTGTCCCGCCATAATAAAGCCATTTTTGAACCATTGATACGCATCAAACTCAAAGCCGCCATTGTAATAATAATTTTTCAATGCTATTACATTGTCCCATTTTTGCACCATAATAGAGTCGGGATACAGCACCGCAAGACGAACATCAATCGTTTGCGAGTTACAAGCAACATCGCTATTTGTCAAAATTAACGTAAAATTGTAGTAATCAGGGTAAATTTTCTTTGGTATATCAACTTCAATGTCCATTCCGTTGATAATTCCCGATTGATTTATAAAGCCCGCAGAAATCGCATTATTATCAAAAACTATTGAATATTCAGTGAAATTATGCGTGTAATAGTTTGAGGTCGGTTCAATTTCCAATCTGAAAATTGGGTCGTCTGCGCAAGCGTCATAAGCAATAATTTTCAAATTCGAAATCGTAACTATCTCTAAATCAAGCGATACATATTCACAACCATTGCTAAACATATATACACCGCTTTGAGTGCCAACATCGAAAATCGTATCGCCATAAGTGTATGGCAAACTTTCGATGCAAAGTTGCAAATTGTCGTTGACTAATGAAGAATATTCAACACTCAAAGTCAATGTGGTAATGTTATCACAACCGTTTGCGTCTATAGCGGTATTATAGTAAATTCCTGCGGTTCTTAAAATTGTATCGCCAAAATTGTACGTTTCGCCCGGACAAATTGTTGCGCTAATTGATGAATATGAGATATTTTTTACTGATAAATGTAAAATTTGCAATGTTGCACAATTTGGATAAACCGCAATAACACTATGCAAAGTATCATAATAAATTCCCGCTTCGGTTAAATACATACCATTGAAATAGTATGTGTCGTTCGAGCAAATTGTGTCGTAAATCTCTGTTACTCTGTTCCAATAATAACTTAAATCGAGAGTAACAATGCTGTCGCAACCGTGCTGTGTGGTTAGCGTATCAACATAAATTCCCGCGCTGTTCAACACATTGCCATTGAAATAATATTGTTCAAAATAACACATCGAATCAACAACATTGGTAAATACTATGTTATTTACAACTAAATTCAATGTAATTATACTGTCACAACCCGCTAAATTGGTAATGGTTTGAATATAAGTGTTTGAAACAGTGTAATCTACACCATTCAAAGTGTAAGTCTCGCCTTGACAGATTGTGGCATTGACAGTTGAGGCAGTTGGTAAGGCAACTACCAAATTTAAAATAATTGTGCTGTCGCAACCAACGGAATTTATCGTACCCCTTTGGTGTTGTCCGCCCGAGGAAACATTAAAGCCATACAAAGTGTAAGGTAAATCACTTAAACATATTGTATCATTAATAGTTCTGTTGGTTGGAAGATTTACAAACAACTCTACCGTGAAAACACTGTCGCAGCCAAAACCTGCTGTTTGCAAAGTTTGTGTAATGACTGTATTGTTTTGTACATTTTGTAAATTAAAATTATATTTTGTATAATTTCCGCCGAAACATATACTGTCTTGAATTGTATCATTATAGATACGATGAACTGTTATTGTGTCTTTTTGAACTCTGTTTTCTGTGACACAACGTACAGAAAAGCCGTTATGAAGAGAGCTGCATCTAGGTTCATTACAGACACTGTCATATATATCGTCAAAGTGATAACCATTCGCACCAAAACCACTATTTGATATAGTACTACTCCAGTAGTTACCTAAAGGAAAAGGCGGATACGGAGGCACAGGCACAGTGCTATCCAACCAACCATATGGGGGAATACGACAAGATGCCGCAGGTAAGAAAATTGTATTACTCCCACTACCCAAAATACGACCATTTACAGGAGTAGTTGTCCATACACTACCTGTACTCATAATATTTTCAAATTCATTAATAGTTGGTACTCGCCAACCAGCAGGGCAAGGGTCATTGGCTGCCTCCCAAGTTGTACCCGTTGGTTGAGAATTATCCCAAGTAGTAGTGCCATTGGAATTTATTAATGGGTCTGTTGCACTATAACCAATATTTCTATTCCATTGATAAAACATTCCTGCATCTTCGGGATTGACTGCAAAAGTACCGGGCATATCTACATTGCTTGTTGCCCAAATAATACCGTTTATAATCACACCATCAGTTAAATTCCCACCAAAACAACCATTATCAGAAATCAAACTATGCACAATAAACAAATTTTCACCTGTTTGCGTTGCTACAAGCACAGTGTCATAATCAGAAACAATGATTGTTTGCCTTGTGCTATTAAAAGTATAGTCCAAAGTAAACGGGGCAACGCCTGTGAAACGCATATTAATATTTTCATTTTCGCAAACTTCGCTGTTTAAAACCGTAACAGTGGGTAGCGGCTTAACAAAAAGTTCTACCGTTACAATACTGTCGCAACCGAAATCTGTTTTTAAACTGTCAATTAGTACTGTATCTGATTGAACATTTAACAAATTAAAATTGTATAAAGTATAATTTTCACCTTGACAAATGGTGTCGGTGATTGTTTCAGAAGTTGGTAAATTTACAACCAAATGCAACGTTATAACACTATCGCAACCTGCCAAATTGGTAATAGTTTGAGTATAAGTGTTTGCAACGGTATAATCTGCACCGTTCAAAGTGTAAGTTTCGCCGTGACAAATAGTGTCGGTGATTGTTTCGGAAGTTGGTATATTTACAACCAAATGCAAAGTTATTACACTATCGCAACCTGCCAAATTCGTAATGGTTTGAGTATAAGTGTTTGAAACTGTGTAATCTAAACCATTCAAAGTGTAAGTTTCGCCGTGACAAATGGTGTCGGTGATTGTTTCGGAAGTTGGCTGATTTACAGTCAAATGCAACGTAATAACACTATCGCAACCTGCTAAATTGGTAATAGTTTGAGTATAAGTGTTTGCAACAGTGTAATCTAAACCGTTCAAAGTGTAAGTTTCGCCGTGACAAATGGTGTCGGTGATTGTTTCGGAAGTTGGTACGCAAAGCGGTTCCACTGTTAAATGCAATTCCGTATTAAAGCAACCATAATCTGCGCTTTCTATTGCTGTGTAAATTCCTTCTGTTTTCAAGTAGATGCCGCCAAAAAGAATACTGTCGCCATCATAAATGGTTCTATAAATAATTCTATTTTCCGGTTCTGAAAAATTAAGGTTTAAAATTATTAAACTGTCGCAATTTTGCTCAGAAGTCAGCGTATGGGTGTATGTACCGGGATTTTTATAATATGTATTGCCGAAAAGAATACTGTCTCCCACACAAAGAGAGCCGCTTAATACAGTTCTGATAGGCGGACTTTTTACAATAACCACTTCGGTGCGACTGCTGCCGCAAAAATAAACGTTATCGGCTTGTTCTACATAAAACTTAAATTCTTGTCCGAATGTAACATTTACCATTGGCGTTGCACCTGCCAAAAGTTCGTAGTTTCTATCGTACCATCGTATAACACAATTGCTTTCCGGTGTAATAAGTGGAAGTTGGTATTGTTCATCCGACCAACAAATAAATATCGTATCAATGGGCTCTAAAGCAGCAGGCGCAAGATTTACAACAATCGGTATTGTTTCCGTATACTCTGTATTACAACCGTCAGGGCGCACCACAACTGTATAGTTGCCTGCATCACTTAAACTTACACTCTCAATATACAAGTTTCTGGTACTGGAAGAGTGATTGACACCTGTCCATTCGTAACTGGTAGCACCGGCAACCAAACACGACAAATTAAGACTTTCGCCTTCGCAGAGGGTGCGCAAACCACCAATTAAAGGCATCTGGTCAAGGTGGGTAATTGGCACAGATATGATAACCGTACTATTACATTGGTCGGTTATTTTGGCTTTATACATCGAACCTGAAGCCGTTATATCAAACACGCCGGTTGTATTGGGGTCGATGCCCGGTATAGGTGTTTCGTCCTCGTTCAACAACTGGAAAGTATAGGGCAACATTCCGTCTTTGGCTTCTATGCGGACGTGTCCCACACCACCGTCGTCGCAAAGATAAGACGAACGAGCGGCGAGATTGAAACTTATCCGTTCGTGGGTAATAACCAACGAATCTATAACACAATTATTATACACAAGATTAATAACATAACGTCCCGATGTGCTGAACTCAAAATATTGCCTATAAGATGATATATGAGCATATTGCGGATAGATGATTGTACCAACACTAACACCGCTGGGCGCGCTTACCAATCTATAAGTCATTCCCGAAGTACCTACATTCACGTTATTTATAAAAATCTGTCCTCTTGGATAAATGTATGAAACGCTTTCGCATATTTTTGTACTGTCATCACGTATGTAAGTAAAATTGTAATTAATTGTTGAATTTACATAATTCACGCTCACTGTGTCCATTCTGCCGCAAATATCGGTTATTTCAAAACGATATGTTCCATCGGCAATAGGCAGGTATTCGCGTTGGCTATAATCCAATGAGAATGGATAAAAATTATTGGAATAATTGTAATTATAACCTGTAAAATATTCGGTACCGCCATACCAGTAGCCATTTTCATCAAGCGTACAATATTCCACGTTGCGATAAACATCGTAATCGTAATATTTTTTGTAAAAATTAAAATAAGTGTCAGAATACAAGTGAGACCAACAATAATCACAAGACCCCATCATCCAATAATCATAATAATCGCAATCATAATAGTATTGATAATCGTAGCGACTTCCATATTGATAATATTTAAACCGTTTATTGAACAAGTTAAAATGTTCATTATAATCAAAATATCCGCTTATAGTAGCATCAGAATGAACAGGTGTTTGCGGACCGTCTAAGAAGCGTATGCGCGTGCCGTCGTACAAGGCGCCTGAAATAGTAATCAAACTGTTCAATTGTGTATAACAGTCAAAAAAACTGCCGTTTGCCGAAATATTGAAATCATAGTTTTTGACAACATTATCCAAGCCGTAATTTGTTAGTTCTACAATTACACCCGCGCTGTTGATTAAGCGAATAGTATATTTTTCGTCATAGTTAAGTCTTATGGAAGCGTGATTCGAATAAAAACGACCACTATAAACCGAATTAGTTGTTTGTAATACGCCTTGCGCAACAATTCCACCTGCACTGTCAAGAATTTCCCAGTCATAATAACAGTTTCTCACATTGGATTGTGCGTGAAAACGAAACTCATAGTCGCTGCATTGAAAATCAATATTGCCGTAACTGTAAAACGAATGATTATCTTCATTAGCCAAAAAAACCGATGTTTGTACAGTATCAGTGCCGTTTGTAGCAACAAATCTGTAATTTCTGTCATATACCAAAGTTAAAGTGCCGTTTGTTCCTGTACCGGATTGATTTACAGTATTGTCGGCATTGTACAGTGTCCAAGTAACAGCACCTGCGCCCGCACAGCCACCGGTAATACTAAAACTCCAATTATAATCGCCACAATTTCGAGCATAACTATTTGACGATATTCTGAACACAGGGTCAGGCGGGCGAACTTGATAGCGAGTTGCGGTTAGTTGCGTACCTTCACTGTCGGTAACGATTAATTGGTAATTTGTTCCGTAATTGAGAATGGCAGATTTATAGTCGTAGGAACATCTACTACTATAAGTACCTGAAGCCACAAGTGTATTATTATCTGTATTATAAATTTCCCAAGTAAAAGGCGAACACATAGCCAAATCATTATTAACTCTGAAACTCCAAGTGTAAATGTTGGAACACACAGGAGTATTTACACGAGTATCCAGTGTATTTTGCGGCGGTGTCTCTAATTCAAGTTCGCCGATAAGTTCCTCACAATTAGTACCTTTCAAGCGGAGGTATACTTCTACTTTCTTTCCGTCATTATACAAATTGCGATACGAATCTGGCAACTCGAAATGCAACTCCTGATAAAGATTATTGTAATTATCAAGATACTGTGGTGAAGATTCGCTCAATTGGTCTAATGGTATCCAATTCTTGACACCATCTACCGAAAAAGCCACTTCATAATAACAATAATGCTTGTAATAATTTTCATAGTAATCGGAATATTGATAACAATAATAATCGAAATTATATTGCAAACAACACCTTTCTAAAATCGCCTGTGGTCGGTAATGACAGCCGTAATGTTGAGCAAGATAACCAAATACTTCTGCTGATTGATTAATCGGAAAATTGATATAGGCATAAGCCTCTTTGCAAGAATAATCGTCAGGACGGGCAACAGACACATAACCACCTCCTCCCCACATACAGTAAGAGTTGCTATAACAATCATAAAGACCATTTGAAGCCGAAGTAGCAAGATATGAACCTACGGGACGAGCGTAATTCCCATTAAAGAGTTCCATTGTTGGAAACTCATTCGGCACTTCATTAATAATAGCAGGAATAACAATTGTTTCCGAACAATCATTTGTAACGGTAAAAGTGTAATTACCCGATGTTAGGTTATTAATATTAAAACTTCCGGTAGTGGTTCTTGTAAATACAGTTTGTCCTGTGTAAGTACTCGGGCTTGAAGTAATGGTTATGGTATAGGGAGGTTGTCCGTTGGTAATGTTGATAGTAGCCGAAGCCGGATTATTCAAACATTCTACTGTCTTGGTAACAGAAACAAGCGATGCCGCCAAAGTAATAGACGGAATAGTAACATTTACCTCTCTGAAATGAGACAAACATTCATCGAAAACCAAAAATACATAATTGCCAGCATTAAGATTGGAAATATTTAATGCAACCGCAGTATTGTGCGTAAATACCGTATCACCGCTGTGTATCGACGGCGCAGAAACAATTTTAACGCTATAAGGCGGTCGTCCGTCATAAATATTAATATTAACCGAGCCGGAGGCTGAGCATAAATATGAACCCTGCGCACCTGTAC
>Ga0209737_10000999_pt1 | contig 21206 bp, 14 predicted proteins | sample TergutCu122P3_FD_187284 | JGI IMG/M metagenome (GOLD analysis project Ga0209737, IMG submission 187284) | Cubitermes ugandensis P3 segment gut microbial communities from Kakamega Forest, Kenya - Cu122 P3 (SPAdes) (version 2) | ecosystem: Host-associated > Arthropoda: Insects > Digestive system...
ATCAGCCGATTAACCGCCGTATCAGCACGATCGAATTAAGGCGGTTGCGCACCAACGCTCTGCACCGGCACGGTTTACAACAGGCTGTCCGCTTGAGTTGCGATAATCCTGATGTTCAGGCAATTTATGCCGAATTTTTGGGTGAGCCGTTGGGAAGCAGGTCGAAGGAGTTGTTGCACGTTGTGAGGTGAATTTTCGGACAAACCTACGCAGGTTTCAGAAACCTGCGTAGGTTTTTTCTGCAGGAAACTTGTTAGGTTTGCAGATTTGCAGTTCAAAAATATAGTTTGTACCTTTGTAAGTCTGTAACAAAGAGCAAAAATAATTTTTCCCAAAAATGAAAAAACTAAAAACCCTCTCACTGCTTTTTCTTCTCTCGCTGTTGGCAAATAATCTGACCGCGCAAACTTGGATTGCGACTTTAGAAGAAGAGGCTGACAAAATTGAAACTACTATTGTTGATCGAATCTCTTTCCGGACAATGAGCGATGTGTCGAATTTTTTGTCTTTTCCGGAAACTTTAGTGTCGCAAACTGAGTTGGAGCCTTTTTCATTCAATACGCCTGCCGATGCCTTGCAGCGTCAAGCAGGAATTTCGCTTGTGCGCGATGGTATTTGGGCAAGTTCGGTGAATATTCGAGGCTTGTCGGGTGAGCGAATTTTGATTTTAGCCGATGGCAACAGACTCACTACTGCCAATGAACCGGGTGCGCTATCAAGTTTTGATTTGAATAATATAATACGCATCGAAGTGATACGAGGCGCGGCTTCGGTTCTGCATGGCACAGGCGCAATGGGTGGAGTAATAAATTTCATAACCGAGTCGGCTTATCAGAGATACACAAATAATTTAACTTCAAGCGGACGCGTTGGAACAGGATTTAGCTCGGTCAATAATTTATGGACAAATCATGCGCGCGTTCGAGTTTCGGAAAACAATTGGTTTTTAGCAGCAAACGGAAGCTATCGTCAAGCACAAGATATGCGTTCGCCGATTGGAGTGTTGGTAAATAGTCAGTTTGAAGATTGGTCGTTTGGCATACAAGGCGGAATGTTGCACAATGATTCGCAGGAATTGTTGATAAATTTTCAGCATTTCGAGGCACGTAATGTCGGAGTTGGTGAATCAAGCTTTCTTCCTCTTGTATCTTCTCGCGACCGTTCTATCAGCCGAAATTTACTAAGCGGCGAATATATCTTTCATCGACCGAATTTCAGTTTGTTTCATTCGGAAGTTGAATTAGAACAATTGCGTTTGCAGGCTTATACACAAAGTTTTGCACGTGATTTTGAACAAAGTTTTTTCCAATCTGACTTGCTTCTGTCAAGCCGAAATACGACGAACGGCGGGAAAATTACAGCCGACTGGTGGACTGCTGCAGGTTGGCTGATTACGGGCATTGATCTGTGGGAAAATCAAATAAGAACAAGCAGCCTGCGCACACAAAGACTTGCCGAAAACAGTTATTCGCGACATTATGCTCAAACTATTCCCAATTCGTCGATGTTAAACTTGGGTGTTTTTGCCCAATATGCTTGGGAAGGGAGACGAATTTTTGACATAAAAACCGGACTTCGTTTTGACCACATTCGCGTAAGCAACGATTCGCTTTGGAATCCGATAGCAATTTCCGTAATCGAAAACGGCAGAGAAACATTTGAAGAAGATATTGTACGAAGATTGATTTTTCCTGCCGATACACGAAACGAATTTTCATATTCGGCGCATATCGACTTTGTGTACGAGCCAAGTTTCCGACATCGTTTTGTGCTCTCACTTTCAAAAGCGCATCGTGCACCATCGCTCGAAGAACGCTTTCAATTAAATCATTTGCTCTTCGCTACTCATGTGGGAAATCCGAATTTACGCCCCGAACGAGGCGGATTTTCTAATCTTGCTTATCGTTTCGAGGGAAGGAATCTTAGTTTGAATGTTAATATTTTTGCCAATTATATTTTAAATATGATAACGGCGACAACACAGTATCCTGAATTCCAAACGCTTTCCGGTTTAACTACTTTTCATCCTACATTGGTGAATACGAATATTGATGAGGCATTTATGCTCGGAGGTGAATTGGATATTGTGTACCGCATAAATAGAGATTTTTGGTTAACAGCAAATGCAAGCTATGCATCTGCCATAGATATCCAAACCAATGATTTTCTCTTTCTTCCTCAAATTCCGCCTTTGCGAGGAATGGCAGCTTTGCATTATCGCATTCCGGACGTGCTGACAGCTTCCGTATCAGCCAATTTTGCAACACTTCATTATCCTTTTGCAATGGAAGGAATGCAAACTGATGGATTCGTTGTAATGAACGCCAATATTAGCTCGGCAAGAATTCCGTTAAATTCCACACATTTGCATGTTTCCGCCGGTATAGACAATATTTTCAATACGGTTTATAACTTGCCTTTGCATACTGCGCGTATGGGTTTCTCACAAGCAGAGCCCGGACGAAATTTTTATGTACGGGCACAGTTTGGTTGGTAAAATTTGAGTGTAAAAGAAAATGCGGTCATTCTGCCGCTAACACATCGAATCCGCGTTCTCTTGCTTTTTCGGCTATTGAGTTAAGTTCGGTGGACGGAATTTTTTCGAGGCTGTCAACCGGTGCGGCACGGTCGAGCGAGTAAATCATTACTTGTTTCGGCTTTATCCGCTCAAGTGCATCGAGCCAAGCAGCGACTTCTTCGGGTGTGGTATTGTCAAATTTCTCGCCTTTGTATTCGCCTCTCAGAAACATGGTTTGAATAATGAGCTGTCCGTCAAACTTTTTCAAATGTTCAATAAGCCAATCCACCGATATTTTTTTTCCTTTATCCATCGGCTGGTCTATGATTTGGTAGCTGCGCTCAATCGCCGAATCGAACTTTAAAATATTATTATCCACCTTCAAAAGAGCATCAAACACCTTTGGTTTGTCTATTCGACTTGAATTAGACAACACGCTAATTTTCGTTTCGGGATAATACTTGTCTCGCAGTTCGATGGTGTCATCAATAATTTTGTCGAACTCAGGATGCAAAGTTGGTTCGCCATTTCCGGCAAAGGTAATAACATCAAGCGGTTTTTGCTCTGCTTTCATTTCCACCAATTTAACTTCGAGAAGCTGAGCTACCTGCTTGCGCGATGGTATGGGTGCTTCGCGCATACTTGTATTGAAGCCACATTCGCAATAAATACAATTATACGAGCAGATTTTGGCATCGGTTGGCAGCAAATTGACGCCCAACGAAATGCCAAGCCTGCGACTTTGCACAGGTCCGAATATTATTTGATGAAAAATCATGTTAATGTGCTAATTTTTTAAGAAATTATCCGCTAATTGTCCTGTTTGTTAAATATCTGGCTTGAAAAGCCTGATTTTCATAACCGCAGGCAAGCGTAGCGTTTCCTGCGGTGGTGAAACCGCCCACTAACTACTGCCTGAAAGGCAGAATTTCGTCTTTTGTTTTGTTCTGCCTTTTAGGCAGATACTGTTTATTCTACTTTTTCCGCAGGTCATTGACCTGCGGTTATGAAAATCAGGCTTTTCAAGCCACTTAAATGAAAATTAAACAATAGAATGTTTTACGGATAACCATTTTTTTAATGTGCAAATATGCTAATTAAATGTGCAAATTACCGCATTAGCATATTAGCATATTAGCACATTATTTTACATTTAACAATCTTCCTGTATTCACATCGATATGGATTTGCGCATCGCTTCTTCTTAGCAATTCTTCGGGAATAGGTATAGTTACACCGAATTGTGGCATCAGGAATTGTTCGGCAAAAAAGATACTCGTACCATCGCCGATGGTAACTTGCGTTGCAGCCGGTAGAATAGAATACACCAATGCCGGAGCAGGTTGACGGTTTCCTCGCGCAGGTTGAGTATTGATGCTTGCAGGAACAATATTGATAAAATAAGGTGTTCCGCTCAAATCGTTTGGCGACACCAAGCCTGCCATGTCCGACACACGAAACAGCACTTGATTCCGCACAGCCTCTGTTGGCGTAAGCCTGATGATGTGCGTTTGTGTTTGGGTTGTTGTTGAGCCGATGAAAAGTTCGGTTAGTTTGCGCTCTAAGTCATCCAATCCTTGCAACATAAGACTGAGCGATTGTCCATCGGCAGGCAAATGGTCGAGATCGGCAGTGAGTAGTGCAATACGACTTTCGCGAATGCGGTATATTTGTCGGGCAGCACCTTCAGCCATGCGCGCCACCGAGCCTGCCAGCATAAATTCTTCGGTAAGCGGAAGCGGTCTTGGCGCGGTAAAAGCCGGTGTTGAAAGTGAAGTTGTTTGAGTTGGCACGATGTCGGTTGGATCGCAAACAACATTTAAGCCGCAAAGCAAACCATCGGCATTGACAGCAATATGGCTCAACATCGGAAAGCGACTGTTGAACGGCACCGAAAAAGTGCGAGCCGGATCGGCTACTGCACGCGGAACAACGCGCACACTTTTCAGACGGTAAAAAGTGCGTTCGGTTGTAATTACATCTCTCACAGCCAAAAATCGTTCCGAAAAACGGAAAAACTCGCCGGGTGTTTGGGTTACTTTTTCAATTTCAATTTCAAAACTAAGCTCGGTTTTTGGCAGTGAATATACCAAAACTGCTTCGCCGGTGGTGAGTGAAAAGTTTGATTGCGCCACCACATAACTGTTTATGCAAAATAAAACAGCGAATAAAACGATTGATTTTTTCATAATTTTGATTCTTACTTCTTGACTCTATTTTTCTACAAATAAGGATTATATGTTTTTTCGTGCCCAATGGTGGTGCTATCGCCATGTCCGGGATAAACAACGGTATTATCGGGTAAGCAAAAAAGTTTTTTGGCAATGCCGGTTACCAGCGTAGCATAATCGCCGCCGGGCAAATCGGTTCGCCCGATAGACTCTAAAAACAATACATCGCCCGAAAAGAGAACACCATCTTTTTTGCAATAATACACCAAACTGCCGGGCGAATGTCCCGGAACATGAATGGCTATCAGCTCTGTATTGCCGAACTTAATTGTTTCGCCATCGGCAATATAGCCTTTCAAAGGCTGCGCTTCTCCAAAATTTTCAAAGCCGTATGCGCGTGTTTGTCTTGCAAAATTATCGTTCAAAAACTCATCGTCTTTGTGCGCTTCGGGTGCAATGCCGTAAGTGTCGAACGCAAACCGATTACCAAACTGATGGTCGAAATGCAAATGCGTATTCAGCAGATGTTTCAGTTTTAAATCATGTTCATGAATGAACTTTTTAAGGGCTTTTTCCTCTTCTGGAAGAAAACATCCGGCATCAATAATTACCGCCTCTTTTGTTTCGTCGTACAAAACGTATGTATTTTCTTGAAGCGGATTGAATGTGAAAATTTTTATATGCATTTTTTTAGAGTTTAGATATTAGAGTATAGAGTTTAGATATTAGTTGCGCTTTTATTTTGTAAATCTACACTCTAATATCTACACTCTATACGCTATATCGGGACGTAAACAATTTTTTTTGTTTTGAAAAATTCTTCTGCGAAAAAATCACTGATATTGAAAACCTCTGCGATATTGCGAAACGGCTCTATTTCATGCTGCAACTCACCGCCTTTGAGACAAATTAGTCCGTTTGGGAGCGCGTTATGTTGCTTTTTGCTGATGTTTTTGCGCACCAAACCCAGCAAATCGCCCAAAGGCATCACGGCTCGACTCAGCACAAAATCGAATTTTTCTTTTTCTTCCTGCACCCGCAAGTGTTTTAAGTTGATGTTTTTCAATCCGATTGCATTTGAAATTTCTGTGCCGACTTTTATTTTTTTGCCGATAGAATCGATTAAGGTAAAATGCGAATCGGGAAACAGAATTGCCAGCGGAATGCCCGGAAACCCACCGCCTGTGCCCACATCCAATATTTTTGTATGAGGCTTGAAGCGGATAATTTCAGCAATAGCCAACGAGTGCAACACATGATGTGTGTATAAATTGTCGATGTCTTTGCGCGAAATAACATTGATTTTTTCATTCCAATCCACATACAGAGCATACAGAGCAGCAAACTGCGTTTTTTGCTCATCGGTTAAATCGGGAAAATATGACAATATCAAATTCATTGCAGCAAAATTACAACATTTTTTTGATACAAGAGCAAGAGCGGGATTTTTTTTGAAAAAACTATTCTTGTAGAGCATTTAACACAGATTTATTTTTTTCGTTCATTCTTTGAATTTCAACCCGAAATTTGTACCTTTGCATACTCACAATTACTAACAAACAGGCTTGTGAATTTTAAAACCAAATTATGGACTTCAGTTTCGGAATAAAAGAAATAATCGACATAGCACTTGTTGTGTTTTTGCTTTACCAGACTTACCGGCTGCTCAACAAATCGGGTGCGAGTAATATTTTTATCGGCATACTTACGGTAATTATTATCTGGTTTTTGGTTTCTTTTGTTTTTCGTTTGGAATTGCTGGGCAGTATTCTGAATCAATTGATGAGCGTCGGAGTTTTCGGGCTGATTGTATTGTTTCAGGATGAGATTAAACGTTTTCTTTCGCGCATGGGTTCGCGAAATCGAGGCGCGTTTATGAATTTTATAAAGCGGGTTTTTGGTTCAAAAAAAGGCGAAAAAAAAGAACATAATTTGGATATTGTGCAAATTGTGTTAGCCTGCAATTCATTGTCGCGAAGCAACACAGGAGCTCTGATTGTGATAAAACGCAGCACCGATTTAGGGCTATATGTGCAGTCGGGCGAACTGATAAATGCGAATATCAACGCTCGCTTGATCGAAAATATTTTCTTCAAAAACAGTCCGATGCACGATGGTGCAATCATTATCGAAGGGCGAAAAATTCGCTCGGCAGGCAGTATTCTTCCGGTTTCAAAAAATCAAAGCATCCCCAAACGCTTAGGACTTCGTCATCGCGCTGCACTCGGAATTAGCGAAGCTACAGATGCGGTTGCGGTTATAATTTCCGAAGAATCGGGAAAAATATCGTGGGCGGCAAACGGCGAAATTACCGTGAATGTGAAACCCGAAGAACTTGAACACTTCCTTTCAAATGCGCTGGAAGAGAAATAAATAGAAATGACTTCTCTACGCAAACAAGGCTCTGAAAGCCTCTTCCACTTTTTTTACACGGATTAATTCTATATCGAGTTTCTTTAGATTCAAGCCGCCGGTGTTAAAATCAGGAACAATCATTTTTTTGAATCCCAATTTCGCAGCTTCCGAAATGCGTTGCTCAAGGCGGTTGATGGGGCGAATTTCACCCGAAAGACCAACTTCGCCTGCCATACAAACCTGTTTTTCTATTGCAACATCTACATTTGAAGATAAAATCGAACTGATTACCGCCAAATCAATCGCCGGGTCGTTCACTTTCAAACCGCCTGCGATATTCAGAAAAACATCTTTCTGTGCAATTTTAAATCCGGCGCGTTTTTCCAATACCGCCAAAAGCATATTCAACCGCCGAAGGTCAAATCCGGTACTCGAACGTTGCGGAGTGCCATAAGCTGCCGTACTTACAAGTGCTTGAACCTCAATTAAAAACGGACGAATCCCTTCGATAGCCGAAGCGATGGCAACACCGCTCAAGCCTTCGTGATTTTGCGAAAGCAAAAGTTCAGACGGATTGCTCACTTCGCGAAGTCCCGACTGTCGCATCTCGAAAATACCGAGTTCTGCCGTACTTCCGAAGCGGTTTTTGATAGCACGAAGGATGCGGTACATATAATGTTGGTCGCCCTCGAATTGCAAAACGGTATCGACAATGTGTTCGAGTACTTTCGGACCGGCAATGCTGCCTTCTTTGTTGATATGTCCGATAAGCAAAACGGGCGTTGCGGTGGTTTTGCAGAATTTCAAAATCGCAGCCGCACACTCGCGCACCTGCGAAACGCTGCCGGGCGAAGATTCTATCGTAGAGGTCGAAACAGTCTGAATCGAGTCGATAATCACCAAATCGGGCTGCACGTTTTGTATGTGTACAAAAATTTGTTCGAGCGAAGTTTCGGCTACAATATAGCAGTCCGGATTATCGAATTTGAGGCGTTCGGCGCGAAGTTTCAGTTGTGTAGCACTTTCCTCGCCCGAAACATAGAGCGTACGCTGTCCTTTCAAATTCAACACTACTTGCAACACCAAAGTTGATTTTCCGATGCCCGGCTCGCCACCAATCAGTACCAGCGAACCCGGCACCAAGCCACCGCCCAACACGCGGTTCAGTTCGCCATTGTGCGTATCAATCCGGCTTTCTTCCGTTGCTTCAACTTCGGAAATTAGCACAGGTTTTTGCTTTACAAGCTCAATGCCTGCCAAAGAAATTTTCGGCTCACCGGCTTTGCTAATAATTTCCTCAACATAGGAATTCCACTCGCCGCAGGATGGACATTTTCCTATCCATTTGGGCGATTCGTTGCCGCAGTTTTGGCACACATATACTGATTTTGTTTTAGCCATATTTTTTAATCTTCTCTTGTAAAACTAAAAACCCCACCGCCTTGCCGCAATATCATTGAGTTGTTTGCCGGGTTAAATTCCAAAACGACACCCGCTTGCCGGAACTCGAATTTATTTTCTGCGGTCATTTCGAGCGGAAAAGCTGGTTGTCCGGTTCCTTGTCCGAACAATTGATTATCCCTTACGCTTATAGTCATTTTCAGTGGAAGTTGCGGACTTGAATAAACACCCACAAATTGACTCAAATCCACTTCGGTTGTGTCAAGTGCTGTAAATTCGGGAATTTCAAAAGTTTTGCCGTATGCAACGTTTAATAGGGTGATAGCAATCTCGTTCAAATTGGGATTCATGTCATTAGAAGTGATAGCAATCGAAAAATCGCCATCGGGAAAATAGGCGAATATAGAACGAAAACCATCTATTCCGCCCGTGTGTCCAAAACCGATTCTGTGATGAAAGGGAAATTGTTTCAATCCCATTCCGAAATGGTCTTGAATGGTTTTCATTTGCTGTAAACTATTTTCCGAAATCAGTTTTCCGCTGAAAAGCGCGTGGCTGAATTTTACCAAATCTGTTGGCGTAGAAATAATTGCACCTGCACCAAGCAATTGTGATGTGTGGGCTTCGGGTAGTCGTTGCCAACTGTTTCCAAGAAAAATGTATGAATGACATTCGTTGTTTTGGCTGTTTATTTTTCCGCCTAAACGAGTGTTTTTCAGCCCGAGTGGACGAACAATTTTTTCTTCCAAAATTTCCGAAAATGGTTTTTGGTAAATTCTTTCGAGAATAAACGTAAGTAAATAGTAGCCCGAATTGCTGTAAGCAGTTTGTGCATCGGGCGTAAAATCATTTCCGCTTTGTGTAATTGTTTCAATCATTTCCTGTTCGGTTATTGCTTGTATGTGCCTGCCGGAATTTACCCACTCATCCAAGTGATTGTGCAGTCCGCTACGGTGGCGAAGCATTTGATCGATAGTAATTTTATCGGCATTGCCAATGTTCGGAAACCATTTATCAATCGTTTGATTCAAACTTAACTTATTTTCTTCCACCGCTTTAAGCACGAGCACGGCGGTAAAAGTTTTTGTTATTGAGCCGATTCTGTACAGCGTGTTTTCGTTCGCTTTCAGTCCTTGCTCTACATCGGCAAATCCGACTGTTTTAGAGTAAATTAACTCGCCGCCTTGCGCAATGGCAACGCTTCCCATAAAGCGATTGTGTTCGGTAAGTGTGTTAAAATAAGCGTCTAATTTTGCTTTGTCGATGCTTTGCGACGAGCCCGCGCAACTGATAAAAATTAGTGCTGATAATGCTAAAAAGAAGGGTCGGTTCATATTTTTCGTCTTTTATTTACTACAAATTCTCAGTACAAGATTTTTTTTCTCTGTGGCTTATCAAGTCCGAAGGAAAACTCTGTGCGATTATTTTTGTCATGTACTGAACTGCAAATATACAAATTATTTTTTTGAAAAGTCTTTGCTCTTTGCTCTTTGCTCTTTGCTCTTTGCTCTTTGCTCTTTGCTCTTTGCTCTTTACTCTTTACTCTAAAAAACAAACCCAAACAAAACCGTAGCCGAGACAACAATCACGCCGCCCACAGCAATTTCGTAAGGCATCAGTTTGAGCCGTTCTTTCATTGTTATTTTATACGCTTCTTTACTTGCAAGGAAGATATTTCCGTGCGGCATCACATCGATAAACATCGCGCCCGAATTTATCATAACCGCTGCCGAAAGCGGTGCAATGCCTAATTGCATGATTGTTTCGCCAAAACAGGCAGTGGCAAGCAATACGCCGGTGGCGGTAGAAGATGCTGCGCCTGCCATCAACGTGCTCGACAAAGGAGCAAGCAATACAGGAGGCAAACCGATTTGATAAATGGCGGCAATAACAACTTGCGAAAGATTAGAATTAACAATAATTCCGCCAAGCGCGCCCGCGCCAATCAGAATTATCACAATGGGCAACATGCGCATAATACCCGAATTGGCATAAGCAATAATATTGCGTCCTTTGCCCATAACCAAAGCACCCACAACGGCTGCAATCGGCAGAACAAAAAATGCGTCTAATTTGATATTTTTCAAAAATTCGATACCAAAAATACTGCCCACAGAGCCTAACATAAGCAAAGAAATTGCTACAACAGGCGCGACAATCGATTTTGACAAAGAGGGGAGAGTTTTGCTGTGTTCGTCGTCAGAAACATCTTCGGGCGAAACTTTCGCGCCTTTATTTTTTATCAATCCGGCTAAAACTACCGTCAGACTTAGAGCAAAAAGCATCGGTACAAAACCCGCCATCATCACTTCGCCGAGCGGAACATCAAATACATCGGAAACAGTTACTGATTGCGGATTGGGTGAAATAATATTGCCTGATTTTCCACCGCCCGAAACAGCAAGCAAGACCGCCATTTTAGAAATTCCAGCCTGTCGAGCCACCGACAAAGCGATTGGTGCCATCAGAATAATACTGACTGCGATAAAAATGCCCGAAGCGGTAATAATACCGGTAGCAAGTGCCAAAGCAAACAGCGAACGGCTTATTCCCAATTTTTTCACAATGCTGCGGGCAATGGTTTCTGCTGCGCCCGACTCAATGAGCACGCCGGCAAGCACGCCGCCCGCGATAACACGCGCATTGATGCCCATCACGCTGCCCGAACCTTCGATAATGTAGCGCAAAACATCCTGTATATTAACACCGCCCACAAGCGCACCAACAACTGCGCCAAAAAACAAAGCGGCTACCGGCGTTAATTTCTTGACAATAAGAAAAATGCCGACAGCCAATCCAACCAAAACGCCTATAAAATGAATCTCTTCCATATTTAGTCAGGCATAAAATACCTTGCAGAAACGTGGTTGTTAGTTATATACCTGATTAAGTACGTATCACCTCGTTGTTGAAAAAAAATGTACCAACTTGTACGGTTATTCGCTTTGTAAACAAAGTATGACATTTCTTTTCCGTATCGTGTAAAAATATCGGGTGCTTTACGCTTGTGTGCCGTTGTTATCTCGCTTTCAATGCACTCACGTATTTTTTTTACATAATTTATGGCTTGGTCGGGGAATGAAAAATATTCTTCTTCGTACAGCAATTCGATGAGTTCAGATAAATATATTTCAATTTCAGGTAGATATCGTACGTTCATTTTCAAACATTTCATGAATTCTACTGGTCATACGTCTCATTAGTTCGTCGCCTGAAATTGCGCGCTTCAAGTCATTTTCAAAATCACTTTCCTGCTCGCGAAAAACACCCATAGAAATCAATCCTGTAAGTATTTGTACAGCTGCTGTGTTTTGGCTGTCGTATTCTAATGTTATTGTTGCCATGATTGTAAATTAAAAATTACACCCCGCAAAGATAATTGTTTTTTTTAATTTAAACAAAAATCTCGGCAAAACCCATTTTCACGAGATTTTGTCGAGATTTTTATGTATGTGCAGTTTGCTCAAATTGTTTTTTTGTTTGTTATGTTTTTGTCATTTTTCAAATGTATTCGTATTCAAATCAACAAACTATTTCTTCTTCCGCACCACCTTTTTCTTCGCCGGTTGGTCAATTTGCGCTTGAATTAATTCGCGTGCTGTTTCTTCGGTCAGCGTTTTTGGGTCGGTGGTTTTCGGGATTTTGTAATTATTTTTCTCGAAAGAAATATACGGTCCAAACCTGCCGTTGAGCACTTGAATTTCGCCATTTTCGCCAAAAATATGGATAACGCGGTTTTTCTCTTCTTCGCGCTTCGCTTCAATAATTTCGATGGCGCGCGTTGCCGAAACTTCCATCGGACTGTCGGTTTTCGGCAATGAATAAAACTTGCTGTTGTGGCGGATATACGGCCCGAAACGACCAACGGCAACCACCATTTCCTTGTCTTCAAAATTGCCGAGCGTGCGCGGAAGTTCAAACAGTTTCAATGCCTCGTCGAGCGTGATGCTTTCGATAGATTGGTCTTTCATCAGCGAAGCAAAAAGCGGTTTTTCTTCTTCTTCAGAAGTGCCGATTTGCGCGATTGGACCGTATTTTCCGATTTTCACCGAAAGTTGGCGGTTGGTTTTCGGGTCGGTTCCTAAAATGCGCTCGCCAACTTGACGCTCTGAATTTTTGAGCGTATCTTCTACCAGCGGATGAAATTCTTTGTAAAATTTATCAATCGAATCCGTCCATTTTATCTCGCCATCGGCAATGTGGTCGAACTCTTTTTCGACTTCGGCGGTAAAATTATAACTCAAAATATCGGGAAAATGCTCAATCAAAAAGTCGGTTACCACTGCACCAATATCGGTCGGGAAAAGTTTGTTTTTTTCCGTGCCGTAATTTTCGGTTTTTGTTTGGTCTGAGATTTTGCCGTTTTCAAGTGTAAGTAAATGATATTCACGCTGTTCAGCCACAAGATTTTTTTTCTCAACATATTTTCTGTTCTGAATGGTCGAAATCGTAGGCGCGTAGGTTGATGGACGCCCGATGCCGAGTTCTTCCAATTTGCGCACCAAACTTGCTTCGGCATAGCGTGGCGGATGTTGCGAAAATCGCTGTTGCGCATTGATTTCCTTTGCGTTAAGTTTTTCGCCTGCTTTCATTGCCGGCAACATTCCGGCGGTTTCTTCATCGTGCTCGTCGTCGTTCGATTCGAGGTATACATTCAAAAATCCGTCGAACACAATTACTTCGCCTGTTGCCAAAAACTGGTGTTTCGAGCCCGAAATATCAATGTGGATTGTAGTCTTTTCGAGTTCTGCATCAGCCATTTGTGAGGCGATGGTGCGTTTCCAAATCAGTTCGTACAGGCGTTTTTCATTTGCCGTTCCCGAAACGCTGTGCGCGCTCATATAGGTCGGACGAATCGCCTCGTGCGCCTCTTGCGCGCCTTTGGCTTTGGTGGTAAATTTGCGGATTTTCACATATTTTTCGCCCACCATCCGGATTATTTCAGCCTTTGAAGTGTTGATTGCCAAATCGGAAAGATTCATCGAATCGGTACGCATATAAGTAATATTTCCCGCTTCGTAGAGTTTTTGCGCCACCATCATCGTTTGCGAAACCGAAAATCCGAGTTTCCGCGACGCTTCCTGTTGCAAAGTGGAAGTGGTAAAAGGCGGTGCAGGCGATTTTTTCGACGGCTTGGTAACAATGTCGTCAATCGTAAAATTTGAGTTTTTGCAGGCTTCGAGAAACGCAAGGGCTTCTTCTTTTGTCGCGAAACGCTTGTCTAAATCGGCTTTCAATTCCACCGGATTTCCGTTTTTATCGGTCGAGCTGAAAATTGCCGTAACCCGATACGTGCTTTCGGAAGTAAAATGGTTGATTTCGCGCTCGCGTTCAACGATTAAGCGCACGGCAACCGACTGCACACGACCGGCAGAGAGCGAGGGCTTCACCTTGCGCCACAAAACGGGCGAAAGTTCAAAACCCACAATGCGGTCGAGCACACGGCGCGCCTGCTGTGCGTTTACCAAATCTATGTTGATGTCGCGCGGATTTTCCACCGCTTTCAAAATGGCATCTTTCGTAATCTCGTGAAACACAATGCGTCGCGTTTTGGCTTTGGTCAAGCCGAGCACTTCGTACAAATGCCACGCGATGGCTTCCCCTTCGCGGTCTTCGTCGGAAGCGAGCCACACGAGGTCGGCATCTTTCACCGCTTTTTTCAAGTCGGCGACCACTTTCTTTTTGTCGGTCGAAACTTCGTAATCCGGTTTGTAATGATTTTCAAAGTCAATTCCGATGCCTTTATCGGGCAAATCGCGCACGTGTCCGAAACTCGACATCACGTGAAAGTCTTTTCCCAAAATTTTTTCTATGGTTTTCGCTTTGGCAGGCGATTCAACAATTACGAGGTTTTTTGACATATCTAATAATAGGTGGTATAGATGTTAGAATCTGTTTTTAAATTTGGCTGCAAAATTAGAAAAAATAACTGTGCATCAATTATTTTCGGGGAATTATTTTTTTATTTTCCTTTTTCCGGCTTGGTTTGAGCAAAAAAATAAACGCCAACAATCTGATTGCAAGATTGTTAGCGTTTTTGTTGTCCAACCAGGATTCGAACCTAGACTGACTGAACCAAAATCAGGAGTGCTACCATTACACTATTGGACAAAGCCTAAATCGCCTTTTTCTCAAAAGCGACTGCAAAGGTACAATCTTTTTTTTTTCTATGCAATTTTTTTTTGAAAAAAATGAATTTCAAAGCAAAACCATAAGTCAACCACCATTTAATAATTATTAAAACATGCTCGATTGCTGCATTTTTTTTGCTTATTCATCATTAATTGTATATCTTTGCCCTCTTATAATACAAACAATTGTACAGCAAACCAATCTCTTAATTATTAAAATCTGGAAATGATGAAAAAAATTTTTCTCTCTATTTTTTTAGCAGCCATCATGTTGAGCTGCGGAAACAAAACCTTCAGTTTAGAAGGACAAGTGCACGACCTTGACCTGAATGGTGTTACAATGGTTATCAGTATTTACGATGGTACTCAATGGACTGTTTTTTCAGAAGTTGTTGTAGAAAACAACAGTTTTACTCTCAGAGGCTCAGTTGAACAGCCGAAAATTGCTCGCCTTATGTTCAACGACCGCGAAAGACAGGCACGCGGACAAAAAACTTTTATTTTGGAAAATGAGCGCATTCATTTCTCGATTAATGAAGAAATGAAAATTACGATGAGCGGCGGCAGAGCAAATAATTTGTTGCAAGATTTTGAAAATGAACTCGCCGAATTGCATGAAATGCCCGAAGAATTCAAAGCTTTTATCGTAAATTTTTCAAAAAATCATGTGAATACCTTGCCCGGAACAGCTGTTTTTATGGAAACTTCGCATGTTTTGAGCTTAGAAGATAGATTAGCGATAATAAATCTGATGAATGCTGAAACCAAAACCAATGCGCGTATTCAAACCATTGCACAGCGTGCCGAAGCCGAACAAAAAGTTGCACCCGGAATGCATTTTACTGACTTCACTTTGCCCAATGTAGCAGGAAATATGGTGTCGCTTTCGGATGTGGTAGGACAACATGATTTTGTGCTCTTGCAATTTTGGGCATCATGGTGCGGACCATGCATCAGATCACTTCCGGAACTGAAAGAATTTTATGCATCTTATAACAGGCAGCGTTTAGAAATTTTCTCGGTATCGCTCGACAATGACAGAGCCGCTTGGGAAAACGCGATTGCTACTCATCAACTTTCTTGGATTCATGTTTCCGACCTTGCTGGCTGGGAAAGTGCAGCAGGTCAGCTTTACGCCGTAAGTTCTATACCTACTCGACTGCTAATAGACAGACAAGGCACCATCTTGGGAAGAAACTTAAGCATCAGCGAGATGGAAAATCTCATGAAATAAAACAATCAAACAATCAACTGCTATACATTTACTAAAAAACAAAAAAATGAAACGTACAATAATAATTATCTTACTTGCAGTTTTCTTTCAAACCTTAACTTTTTCACAACAAGCCCCAAAACGCGAGGTGCGTGCGGTGTGGCTTACAACTGCTTGGGCATTGGATTGGCCCAGCGTGAGAGTTCCAGCCCCTGTTTTTGCGCCTGATGGTGTAACCATTACCAACGAAGCGGCACGCGCAACGGCTCGTACACAACAGCAAAATCAGTTAAGGGCTATTATAGACAGAATGGAAGCCGCAAACTTCAATACCATCTATTTTCAAGTTCGTCCGATGGCAGATGCCTTTTTCCGTTCGAGTTTCGAACCTTGGAGTGCTTGGATTTCATCTGTGCGAGGTGCCGATCCGGGCTGGAGTCCGTTAGGATGGCTTATCGAAGAAGCACATGCGCGCGGAATGGAAGTACACGCTTGGATGAATCCTTATCGCTATACTACCTCACCCGGATTTTTTGGAACGCATCCGCTTGATTACGATCAGCAACATCCCGAATGGTTGATGGACTATGGTCATTCGGGTACTACTCATCCCCGAATCCTTAATCCGGGCAGACCCGAAGTGCGCCAACGTATTGTTGATATAGTTGAAGAAATTTTGCTGAACTATAATGTTGATGGTATTATACTTGATGATTATTTCTATGTAAGTGGCACCACCGATGCGATGGATCAGCGTGAATTTGATTTGTATCCTGTATTTATTGACGGACGTAGAGTTACCAACCGCGCTGAGTGGCGGCGCGAGCAAATCAATATGATGGTAGCCGATGTGCAGCAAATCATTTTAGAAACTGCACCTTGGGTGCAGTGGGGTATCAGTCCGGCAGGTGTAGCGATGGGCTCCAATATTTCGCAGGCTATACGCGATGCACACGGACTGAGAAGACCTTGTCCCGGAAGCGACTGGCAGTTTGCAAGCCTGCATTCCGATCCTGTAATGTGGCTTCGCCGCGGTACAATTGACTATATTTCGCCGCAAATTTATTGGGGACACACACATAGCACCAATCCTTATCAAGGCATTACTAATTGGTGGGCAGAAGTGTCAAACCAATTCGGAAGACATTTCTTTTCGAGCAATACTGCAACTATGAGCGGTATTACAGAGGCAGCTACCGCCGCCGAAATGGTTAGGCAAGTACAAACTAATCGAACAGAAGACCGTAATGATGCGCCCGGCTTTGTGCTTTTCCGTGATGGAACCGGTCATGCGCGAGGTGTATATACTGCATTGAGAAATAATGTATTTCAAAATCCCGCTCTCACAGCAAGTTTCGGTTGGAAGCCTGCACCCATGCAAGGTTTGGTCGAAAGTATGGTAGTATCGGGACGGAATTTAACGTGGACTTACACCAGCAGAGATGAGCGCACCGGAGTACGTTTTGCCGTTTATGCTATCCCAAATGCCAACAGAAACGATCCCGATGTCTTTACCTCATCGCGCTTTTTGCTTGGTATGACTTGGACAAACAGTTTTACTTTGCCTACAAATGTAAGCCCTACAACACACAAAATTGCCGTAGCCGTTTTCGACCGTTTCGGAAATCTTTTTCCGGCGCGTGTGCTGGGCGAAGCATTAACAAGTCTTGCAACACCGCAATTAATATCTCCTACGCAAAACGCGACAGACGTTGCCGTTCCTTTGACTTTTATTTGGACAAAGAGCGGAGCTGATTTTTATGTATTGGAAATTGCCGAAGATATGTACTTTGAAAGACCGATCGCTTCGCGCGAGATTGCAGCAACAATCGATGCTGGCACAATAATGAATTTTAACACGTTAAACAGAATAGGAAACTTACGAGCAAACACACCCTATTTTTGGCGAGTAAGAGCCATCAAAGCAAATGCAGAAGTAGCAGTTTCTGAGGTTCGTACTTTCAATAACCCGAACAATGTGATTGACGATTCGATTGAGATTATTACACCTGCCGATGGTGCAACCAATGTTTCCCTAACGCCTGAATTTACATGGATAAGCAATTTGGAAATTACTGCTTGTACCGTAAATCCTTATGGCTGGAAGAATAAAAGCGATATGTTTGAGGCTTTCAAAAAGGACATTGACGGAGGCACAGCAAATGCGGCTTGGTTGACTTTGGCTGAATATCATGCCTTTACAGGATCTGACTTTTTTACTATGTCTCCTCCTGCCGATAGAGGTCCGGGTCTTGGCACCTCTGCTTTAGGAGCTCGATTGACCGAAGCCAATCTGACTTATCTTTTCAACAACCATCCAAAATGGCATTGGTTGAGAGATTATGTTATGTCTGTAGCCACTTCGCTTGTTCTGCCTGTTGGTTCAACAACTGCCAATCAACAAGCGTGGCGTTCCAATATGGGAGCATTCTGGATGGAAAGGAATATGCCTTTCTTCCCTCAGAGCACAGGAAATTGGTCTGTTGCCGGAAGTCCTGAAGCCTTCGTACCGGCATGGGGATATTGTTTCGATGATGGGAGCGCAAATGTAGAATTAATTTTCACACTCGAAATTTCAGCAAGCAGCAGTTTCAGTACTATTGTTTACAGCATGAATACAGCTGAAACTTCGGCAATCGTGTCGAGCGACGTATTGGAATATGCTACAACTTATTATGCTCGCGTAATAACTGTTCATGCAGGAAGACAAATCAGCTCGAAAACAATAAGTTTCACTACCGAAGCTGCACCAATTACGGTGCCTGTACCAACTATTATTTCACCAACTGACGGAGATATTATTTTTGGCACGGAAATTGAAATAGTATGGGAAGGTGAACATGCAACAGGTTTCAGAACCTATTTGTCAACTCACATTTTATTTGAAGAACATGCGACTCAAGTAAAACATCATGCTGCGCATTATACAAGAGTAACACATACTGATTTGGAGCCGGGTACCTACTATATTCGTATGCGTGCGCTTACTGCCACCGGCGAGACAGCAGCTACGCAAACAATTATGATTGAGCTAATGGGTGATACTACGGATATTCCTGAGATTAAAACGAATGATATCGTATATATTTATCAATCGACAACTGGTGTATCTCATCTTGTAATTAATCAGACGAATGTAAGTAGCGCGACAATTTCTGTTTTCTCGATTATGGGTAGAATGTTGTATAGTCAAAATCATAGTTTGAACGCAGGTATAACAACTATTCCATTGGAAATGCTACAGCATGCCAGAGGCGTATATCTTGTGCAAGTTGTTGTAGGTGAAACAATTCAGACGCACAAAGTAATTAGATAGCAGATTTCATGAACATTGGAACTAATAAAAAAACTATATGAAACGGACAATTTTTATTTTTCTTATCGCTGCTTTTTCAGCGATAGCAATGCACGCTCAGCAACCATTGCGTGAAGTTCGAGCCTTTTGGTTTACTACTGCTTGGAACTTAGACTGGCCGGGTACTATACGTGTGCCGGCACCTATATTTGCCGAAGATGGCGTAACAATTACCAATGAAACTGCTCGCGAAAATGCACGTCAGCGACAACAAGCGTTAATGTTGGGTATCCTTGACAGATTGGAAGCAGCTAATTACAATACCATTTATTTCCAAGTACGCCCTATGGCGGATGCTTTTTACAATTCAAGTTTTGAACCTTGGAGTAAGTGGCTTTCCACAGGAATAAATCCAGTTACCGGTCTGAACGAAGCAAATTTGCGCGGAGTTGACCCGGGCTGGAGTCCGTTGGGATTTCTTATTGAACACGCTCACGCGCGAGGAATGGAAGTACACGCATGGCTCAATCCATATCGATATACTACTGCACCGGGATGGGTTGGTACGCATCGGAGAGATTATGATGTTTCGCATCCAGAATGGTTGTTAGACTACGGAGTTCGAACGAATGCTGATGGAACCAGAGTACATCCGCGAATTCTCAATCCGGGAATACCCGAAGTGCGTACCCGAATTGCCGATATTATCGAAGATATTATCACACAGTACAATGTAGATGGTATTGTTTTCGATGATTATTTCTATGTGTCCGGAACAACAAATGCAATGGATCAAGCGCAGTTTGATGCTTATCCGAATGGATTTACAGCAGCGCAAAGAGCCGACTGGCGACGTGCAAACATCAATTTAATGATTCGTGAAGTGAATGACCGCATCAACAGCATTGCGCCTTGGATTGCCTTTGGCGTAAGTCCGGCAGGTGTTTCACTTGGCAGCAACCATGCGAGTGTCGCTGCAAGATATGGAATTCTTCCAACTCCAATCGGACAAGATTGGCAATTTGCCGATATTTCTGCACATCCGGTGGCATGGCTGTCTGAAAACACGATTGACTATATTTCGCCACAAATTTATTGGCGTGTGAATGCTGCAGCAAGACCGGGTACTTGGGATGCCGATTTCAAACGAATAGCCGAATGGTGGGCAGAAGTATCAAATCATTTCGGAAGGCATTTTTTCTCAAGCGTTGTAAGTCATGTTCCCGGAAACGACCGAGACTTGTTTACAACTGATGAAATGATGCGTCAGATTCGTTTGCTACGCAATGCAGATAGAAACAACACTTCAGGTGTCGTAGGTTTTCGAGTTGGTAATTTCTTGTCAACAACGCTCGAAGCATTCGTAGAAGATCCGTTTCGTTATCAGGCTCTTACGGCAAGTTTTGGCTGGCACTATGCACCAATACAAGGATTGGTTCAAAATTTGGCTGTGTCGGGACAAAATGTAACTTGGAACTACACCAGCACCGACTCGCGTACCGATGTGCGCTATGTAGTTTGGGCAATTCCAAAAGCTCATCGCAATGATGTAAATGTTTTTACAAATCCAAGATTTTTGCAAGGCATGACTTGGACAAACAGTTTTACGCTTGCCGAAGATATAAGTCCCGCAACGCACGCAATAGCAGTAGCTGTTTTCGACCGTTTCGGAAATCTTTTTGCCCCGCGTGTACTGGGTGAACCGGAAACTATTGTTGCTCAAGCAAACTTGACTTTTCCTGCCAATAATCAATCCATTCCAACTTTTGCGCGTGGCACTCAAGCACAAAACTTAACCAGATTGCCACAGCCAACTTTGTTTAGCTGGGAAGACAATGGAGCAGATTTTTGGATTTGGCAAGTGGCTAATGATGCTGCTTTTACTGACCCAATCGCTTCGCGCGAAACAAGTGCACCAAGTTTTAATTCTGCTATGCAAGGAAATTTACGAACTGGACAAACCTACTATTGGCGAGTATTATCGGTAAAAGCAAATGCAGTGGTTTCAGTTTCCGATGTGCGTGTGTTCAATACAACGACAGAAAATGTTTCTGCACCGATCAGAATTACTGCGCCTACACTTGCAACAGAAACAGCTCCGCTAACACCTACAATAACTTGG
>Ga0209737_10001000_pt1 | contig 21202 bp, 15 predicted proteins | sample TergutCu122P3_FD_187284 | JGI IMG/M metagenome (GOLD analysis project Ga0209737, IMG submission 187284) | Cubitermes ugandensis P3 segment gut microbial communities from Kakamega Forest, Kenya - Cu122 P3 (SPAdes) (version 2) | ecosystem: Host-associated > Arthropoda: Insects > Digestive system...
CCCCCGAAACTATCAATCTGTTCGGTAGCGGGTTGGCTCTTATGATGGTCGAAAACGCTGTGCTTCATGAATACACCCCCACGACAGGCAGGGGGGACATAATACTTAATTTCCTTAACCACGGGGTGGATTCCAATATGCTCATCGGGCTTAGCCAAACACAGGACGGCGACATCGTCTGTGTCCTGGCGCGTGACTCGGCGTGGTTGTGGGGCAGGACGGCCGGCGAGATCGCTGTCTTTTCAGCAAAACCTGACCATGTAATGGGAACGATGGAAGCCCACCGAGCGGGGGGTGAAGCAAATGAAGAAACGGGTTCACCGAAGAAAAAGGAAACCGTGACCATAATGACCATGGAAGCAGAAAAGTGGTCTGAAGCATGGCTCAGGGAGCGGGTCGCCTTGTTCAACAGGACTAATCCCGATTATAATGTTGAGATCAGAACCTACACTTATACGGACGCAAGCGATGTAGATGACGTGCGCAGACGTTTTACCATCGACATTGCCCATGACCCTGCTGACATCATTAACCTTTTCGGCGGTTATCGTGGTTATTTTGGAGCTCATGGTGCGGTAGTGCCTATTAGGAGTTATGCCCGTAAGGGGGTGTTTGCTGACCTTTATGAGATAATGGATAATGACCCAGACTTTAATAAGGAAGATTATCTACCCAACCTCTTTACGGCGCTGGAGATAGACGGACGGCTTTATGATATCGCCCCGGTTTTTATGATTGAATGCATTATCGGGAAGGCTTCCGATTTCGCGGTTTCAGAAAATCATGGCTGGACCATCGATGAATTCATTTCCTTTCTTGACAAGAAACCCGGAGCGGAGTATATAATCGAAAGCTATACAAAGGAAGCATTTATATTTAAGATGATTGAGTATTATTTCACGGATCGGGAAACCGGCGGGGTAAAATTTGACCGAGAAGCATTCTTTAAGATCCTTGAGGTTTCCGAAAGATTCCCCGTGGCCGAACCTTGCTTTGAGGGTGGATTATATTTTGATGAATGGTTTAATTTTCGGTCAGGTGCGAGGGAAGGCAACCCTTTATTGCTCTATGATATCCTGAATGGGGGTGGTTTCCGCGGTCCGATGACAATGGAGGTTGCATTGTTTGGTGAAACTGTCATTTTTAAAGGATTTCCCTCTGCGAGTGGAACCGGTACCCAGTTCCATACACCCGCCAGATTTGCGATTTCGGAAAAATCATCCAAGAAAGACGGCGCCTGGGAATTTATCAAGTTCTCGATGGGTCATCATCCATCGCTCAGCTGGGAAAATATATACATACCAGTGAAAACCAAAAGGATTGAAGAGATGCTTGATGAGACCTTGGGCAATCCTCTAATGGTCGACAGGGAATCACCATACTATGAGATGTTAGGTGGTTTAGGCGGCAAGCCATTCATAAGAATCCCTATCGGCAATAATACACCGGAGCTAAATAAAAAAATAATGGATGTAATCAAATCCACGACGGTTGTGGTTCCTTCCGACCCGGTGGTACGCGGCATTATCAGGGAGGAAATCGGCGCTTATCTCGCCGGACAAAAAACACACAACCAGGTCGCCGATATTATTGAGAATAGGGTTGGGATATACTTGAAAGTGTTGGAATGAGTGATATGATAAAATTTGATGTTACAATTTGAATAATCAAAATTTTCTATGTAATACTCGTTTAAACATGAAAGGTGAACAATGTCAACTAAGGTAAAAGTATTACTATTTCTTATGATAACAATCATTTCATTGACAGCCTGCGGAAGAAAAAATGACGAAATCGGGATAGTAACCACTGAATATCATAAGTTATCAATAATAATCCCAGAGGACATAGTAGCAAAAGATTTCGTATTATCCGAAACCGGCGTTTGGCTTCTGACTAATAATTATTTGATCAGCATAAATTATAACGGAATCATTGATGGTGAAATATCACTTGCAGGTAGTGAATCCTTTACCTGTCTTTCTATCGATGAATATAGTAATTTCAACATACTAGCCACCAACAATGGCGAAGACGGAACCACCAACCTCACTGTCCACAGTTTCAAAAGTGATGGGTCACGGCTTGCTATAACGGTATTGGAAGAACCGTTAACCGAAGAGGAGGATAATCCTTATGTGGTCAATTTTCTCACCGCAAACGGGAATCATTATGTCCAAACGATGTATGGTGTGTATGTCTACAATGAAGCAGGGGAGCCGGTTCTCACAGCACGGGATGAGCAGCTTTGATGATATCGTTGTTTCTTATGAAGGACGGACGGGTTGCTTCGGTCGCCACCAGAACCCGGAACAATGCGAGTCTCTTGGTTGTCCGTATGTATGAAGCGGATGCCTCGGATTTCGTAGAACACATAATCACCTTAAAAGACAATTCCCCCGAAGCTTTTATGGCCGGTGGTGGTCGTTTGGATTTCCTTTTATGCGAGGACAGTGGTTTATATGAATACGGGCTGGAAACAGGGCGGGGGAACTTACTCATTAACTTCTTCGACCATGGGGTGAATGCCGTCGAGGTCATCGATTTATACCTTAAACCGGATGGGGACATCATCAGTATCCTGCCACGCGGTTCGGTGTGGGCGAGGACAGCCGGGGAAGTCGCCGTTTTTTCGGCAAGACCTGACCATGCAGGGGGGACGATGGAAGCACACCGGCCGGGAGCGGAGCCGTCAACCATCGACATAACAGATGAAAACGTGATATTGGTACCGCCAAAGGAAAAGGAAACTGTGACCTTGGCTACCCTTGAAGTTGATTGGTGGCTCCAACCGCTAATCACTGCTTTCAACCGTAGCAACTCCAATTACATGATTAAGACCATATCTTATATGGAAGGCGATGACTGGGATGATGCGTTTAGGCGGTTCACCATCGGATTGACCAATGATGCAGCCGACTTAATCGTCATGAGCCGTGGAATGCCGATCCTAAGTTATACCCATAAGGGACTGTTTGCTGATCTTTATGCAATAATGGATACTGACCCGGATTTTGATCAAACTGATATTTTTCCTAATATTCTCACTGCATTGGAGGTTGATGGGAAGCTATATAACCTATTCCCTTTTTTCCTAATGAAAACCGTGGCGGGAAAAACTTCTTATGTCGGAAATACTATCGGCTGGACCATCGACGAGTTCATCGATTTCCTAAAAACGAAACCGGAGTCGGAATATATAATTGGCTACTTAACAAAGGAATACTTTATTTTAGATATGATCACATATTATTTTAACGACCCGGAAACCGGTGGATTGAAGTTTGACCGCGAAGCGTTCTTAAAGATTCTGGAGGCAGCCGAAAGATTCCCCGAAACCATGCCCCAACTTATAAGCGATGATGACTGGATCGAATTTGAATTAGGCGTGAGGGATGGCAACCCCTTAATGAGTATGGAAACTTTTATTGGTAGTGGTTCGATTCGTTGGCAAAGGGTCAATGAAATGATTTATTTTGGTGAAGCCATCACATATAAGGGATACCCCTCCCCGCCCCATCTAAGTGGCACCATGTTTGATCCGCCCGCAAGGTTCGCGATTAGGGAGACATCATCCATGAAGGACGGCGCCTGGGAGTTCATCAAATTCATGATAGAAAACTATGATGATAAAATGATAAAGGGTCTATTTTTTCCGATAAAAACCAGCTATTTTGAAGCCGATTTGGCTTCGACGTTGGTTAATCCAAGATACAGCGATACAAACGAGGAATTTGAGTTTAGTATTGAGCTGAGCGGCAGAAATATTGCCATCGGTAATAATACCCCGGAGCTTAATGCAAAGATAATGGAGATTTTTACCACAACGAATGTCGTCCGGCCTATCGACCGGGTGATCACGCGTATTATTGGGGAGGAAGTCGCTTTTTACCTCGCTGGGCAGAAATCCCCTGACCAGATTGCAGATATTATCGAGAATAGGGTTGCCATATATTTAAGCGAGTTGGAGTAGAGGAAGTACCAAAATTAGATCAAATAAATAGAATAGATTTTTTACTTGCAATAAAAAGCAAACTAGTATAAAATGAAGCGTAATTCAAAAACTAATACTGAAAGGATGCACCCATGAAACGAAAAGAAGTAGTAAAATTCTTTTCCGCCATGGTGTTAATTTCACTAACTATTGCACTGAGCGCATGCTCAGGTGATAAGCAAGGTGATGTATCATCTTCAGTCATAACCGTCGGAATACCTCAAGATGTCGAAGATAGTCTTGACCCCCACAAAGTAGTGGCGGCAGGAACTAGGGAGGTACTTTTCAACCTGTTCGAAGGTTTGGTGAAACCCACCAGTGACGGCGACTACACCCCTGCAATAGCCAGCGATTTTAACATCTCGGAAAATGGATTGATTTACAGTTTTACCCTACGTGAAAACGTAAAATTCCACGACGGAAGCACGGTAACGGCAGAGGATGTCAAATTTTCCCTCGATAAATGCGCCGGTTTCGATACCGGAACTCCGTTGGTATCGGCATTTTCCAATATCAGCGAAGTTATTATTGTCAATGCAAAAACCATCGAAGTACATTTACACAGCCCTGATACCGAATTTATCGCTTTTATGACGATTGCCATTATCCCGGCAGCAAACGAAGAACCGGAATCAAATCCGGTTGGAACAGGTCCTTACAAATTTGCTTCTCGTTCACCGCAGGAAAATTTCGTCATGACCCGTTTTGCTGATTATTGGGGTGAAAAAGCTAATATCGAAACGGTCATTTTCAAAATTATTGCCAATACTGATACCATCGTTATGGATTTGGAAGGCGGGGGTTATGATATGGTTCCCCGTATCACGAAAAGTCAGGCAGATGAACTTTCTGAAAACTTCAATATTCTTGAAGGGACTATGAACTTGGTTCAAGCACTTTATCTTAATAATGCTTTTGAGCCTTTTAGTATCATGGAAGTCCGTCAAGCTCTTTGTTATGCCGTTGATCCTTTTGAAATCATGTTGATGGTTTCTGATGGTAAGGGTGCGGAAGTCGGCAGTAGTATGTTCCCTGCTTTTACCAAGTATTTTATTGAGGATTTGAATAATTATTATACTTATGACCTTGAAAAAGCCAAGCAACTATTGGCTGATGCCGGTTATCCCGATGGTTTTTCCTTTTCCATCAAGGTACCATCCAATCATATGCAGCACGTCAATACTGCCCAGGTGCTTGTTGAGCAGTTAAAAAAGATTAACGTCCATGCGACGATTAATTTAATTGAATGGGAGACATGGGTCGCCGAAGTTAATACCAACCGTGAATATGAAGCAACCGTGGTAGGTTTGGTTGCCACAACTTTTACGGCACGAGCGATGCTTGATCGTTTCCATTCAGAAAGTCGCCGGAATTTTACCAACTATAACAATCCGGAATATGATCGCGCCTTGGAAAGCGCTTTTGCCAGTACTGATGAGTTGACTGCTACTTTCCACTTCAAGGAGTGTTTACGTATCCTGACGGAAACGGCTGCTAATGTATATATTCAAGATTTGCCTGACTTTGTTGCGGTGAATAAGAAGTTTGGGGGCTATGTGTTTTATCCTCAATATATACAGGATATGGCGAAGATGTATGTTGTGAAGTAAGGTTCAAGATTCATCCCACGCATAGGAGATGCTATTTCCACCGCTGGGCACGCTTGCGCTCCGAGAAAGACGTTGCGTTACGTAAGTCGGCAAAATACGCCGACTAAGTAACGACGTCTTTCAAGGGCCGCTTGTGGAAATACATCTCCCTTGCGCGACTCTAGGTATGAAGGAGTGCTTCTAAAAACATAATATTCATGAAGGAGTGCTTCGAAATATATATTCCAAAAGCAAAACCCTTGAGAGACGTCGTTACTTAGCCAGCGTATTATGCTGGCTTACGTAACGCAACGTCTCTCTCGGAGCGAAAGCGCGTTTTGCGCTGGAATATATATTTCGAAGCACGGACTAAAGGGATACCCATGCGCTATATTTTCCAAAAACTAATCTCTATGATAATAACCCTAACAACAATCTCTTTTTTAGTATTCCTATCTTTCCACTTCATCGCCGGAGACCCCGCCACAAAAAGACTTGGCACAGAAGCCACCCCAGAAATGCTTGCCGCCCTACGTGCCGAAATGGGTCTCGACGCTCCCTTTTTTATCCGCTATTTCCGTTGGTTCAGTTCATTTATGACTGGTGATTTCGGTTCATCTTATAGCTATAATATGCCCGTCAGCGAAATGATAATAGAAAAAATCCCCATCACTCTGACTTTAACCGCCATTTCATTTACGATGATTATTCTAATTGCGATTCCGCTGGGAATATTCACAGCCAAAAGAGCCAACCAACCGATTGACAATATAGTAATGGCGATTAACCAGATATTCATGTCGATTCCCCCCTTTTTCGCCGGGATTATTTTGATTTTAGTATTTGGATTAACTTTCCGTCTTTTCGTTCCCAACGGATATGTATCATACAAAGTAGATGTTTGGCAATTCGTTACATACCTAATTTTACCCGCCTTTGCCCTTGCCCTGCCACGGGCGGCAATGGCAATAAAACTATTACGTAGCTCGGTGATTGCCGAAATGGAACGTGATTATGTCAGAACCGCATACAGCAAAGGACTCAGCTTAGTTCAGGTTTTATATCGCCATGTGTTTAAAAACGCCATGATTCCACTGGTGACTTTCCTGGGAATGACGTTGGCGGAAATGATAGCTGGAAGTATAATAATCGAGCAGGTTTTTGGTATCCCCGGCATCGGACGGATTTTGCTTGCTTCGATTAGGAATCGCGATTATCCGGTCGTTATGGCGATTATCATCCTTGCTACATTCATGGTTTTGGTGATAAATATGGTGGTTGATTTAATATATAGTGCAATTGACCCACGGATTAAGGTGAACGAAGAAACATATTGAAATTTGGCAAAAATGTACCAAACAAAGATTTCAGCATTGAAAAGCAATTAAGGATAATATGAAAAAGAGGGCAAATTATAACTTAATTATCGGGGCAATTATCACGACCGTGATGCTTATTTTCATGCTCACGGGATTATTTTTTACCCCCCATGACCCTAATGCTATGAATGCCGATTTCCGTTTCGCCGGACCCTCATTGACATATATATTTGGTAATGACAATTTTGGACGTGACCTATTAAGCCGGGTTATGACCGGAAGTTTAAATACCCTGTATGTAGCGGTGCTGACTGTATTTGTCGGCACATTTTTTGGGGTGATTATTGGTGGTCTTACCGGATACTTTGGTGGGATTTTTGATGAAATTATAATGCGGATAAATGATACTGTTTTTGCTTTTCCCAGTATCCTGCTTGCTTTGGTTATCGTCAGTGTTTTGGGAAATGGACGGAGCAATGTCATCCTCGCTTTGGGGATTGCTTTTATCCCCAGTTTTGCACGGCTTGTCAGGGCAGAGTTTCTGAAATACAAAAAAATGGATTTTGTTGTTAGTGCCCATGCTGGCGGAATCAAGGATATGCGGATTATTTTTGTCCATATATTACCCAATACCTACACGGTTTTAATTCCGGCAATCATGATTGGTTTTAATAATGCTGTCCTTGCCGAAGCGGGGATGAGTTATCTGGGAATCGGGGTCATGCCACCTGATGCAAGCCTGGGACGGATGCTCTCTGAATCCCAGACATACCTGCAAAGTGCCCCGGCGATGGTTTTGGCACCGGGGATAGTACTGATTTTGATAGTTTTGGGGTTTAGTCTGTTGAGTGATGGGTTAAGGACGCGGGCTTAATGATTGGGGTCCTTTCCATTAAATTTTATACGTGCCACATCGTCCGGCAGATTCCGTGCTCCAAAGACCGGAGAACCATGGGGTTCCCATCCGGGTATTTACTGGCAGTTAGTCATTGGGTTTGCGATATTGTTACTAGGTATTGGCGGAGAAGCAAATAAAAGATTAAGGATAAGTTTTTTAAATAATAGATAAATATTATAAAGACAAGAATCCGGTTGGGTTAAACTCAGCCGGATTTTTTGTCCCAAATTTGCATTCCTATTCTAAAGATGATACAATTATCAAATGAAGTTTTTTTATCCGAAAAAGCACATAAAATCTGCCTATGATATCCCCTTTGCTAAGCTTTATAAAAAAGGATTCCGGGGAATTATTTTTGACATTGATAATACCTTGGTCGAGCATGGTGCTCCGGCAGATGAACGGGCGATAAGTCTTTTTGCCACCCTTCACCAACTTGGGTTTGGAACATTTGTATTATCCAACAACAAAGAGGAACGGGTAAAACCCTTTGCCGATGATGTTGGCACACATTATATCCATCGCGCCGGCAAACCTCGGAGCAAGAATTACCGCAAAGCAATGGAAATCATGGGGACAGAACCAGCTACGACCTTCTTTGTCGGCGACCAGCTTTTCACAGATATCTGGGGTGCCAACCGGGCGGGAATAACCAGTTACCTGGTCAAACAAATATCAAAAAAAGAGGAAATCCAAATTATTGCTAAGCGGTATCTGGAAAAGCCTATTATATGGTTATATAGAAGAAGCAGGAAAAAGTCATAATATAATGAGATTGCGGGTCGGAGCCCGCAATGACGTACAAGTCATGATACAATAATTGAACTGTAGGGCGGGGGCTTGCCCCCGCCGATGACGTACAAATCATGATATAATGAGATTGCGGGTCGGAGCCCGCAATGACGTACAAATCATGATACAATAATTGAACTGTAGGGCGGGGGCTTGCCCCCGCCGATGATGTACAAGTCACGATATAATGAGATTGCGGGTCAATAAACCGAGCTTAGCTCGGAGCGCAATGGCATCACCACGGAAAGTGAAGATACATGAACATAAACGGTACAACCAAAATATATGGCTTGATTGGCAATCCGGTTGCCCATAGCTTGTCCCCTCTGCTTCACAATACACTAGCAAAAATGATGGGACATAATCTTGTCTATGGAACTTTTCCTGTTCTAATAGATAAAGTAGGCGAAGCCCTCCATGGCGCACATGCGCTGGGTTTTGGTGGTCTCAATGTCACTGTTCCCTATAAATCAGATGTTATCCCGTATCTTAAAACAATCGACCCGATTGCCTCCCGTATCGGGGCAGTGAATACCCTAGTCCGCACAGAGGATGGTTTTATTGGTTACAACACAGACAATATCGGGTTATGGCGGACGATGATAAGTGAAGGTATAACTATAAAAGAAAAAGATGTAGCTATTCTTGGTGCTGGTGGCGCAGCCCGAGCTGCGGCTTTACTTTGTGCCGAAGAAGGTGCAAAACGCATTTTTATCCTCAACCGGACTGCTTCAAAAGCGAACAACTTAGCAGAGGAAATCAACAAAACCCTTACGACCAACATCCTTACCGGAATGAGCATGGATGAAATAGACAAGTTACCAAAGACAGGTCTTATCGTCATCCAAAGTACCAGTGTCGGGATGTACCCCCATGAAAATGAAGTCTTGGTTGATGATGATAGTTTTTATGAACGGATAGAAGCCGGAATTGACATGATATACAATCCCGCCGAGACACTTTTCATGAAAAAAATAAGCGCTCACGGAGGAAAAGCCATAAACGGCCTCAAAATGTTATTATATCAAGGAATTGCCGCATACGAATTATGGAATCAAGTAACCGTGCCGGATGAATATGCCATGGCTACATATCAAGCATTACATAAGTCGATGAGTAAGCCAGATAATAAATAATTCGCAGTCGCATCAAGCCGCCTTCTAGCGAGGCAAGAATTAAACCAGAACCAATTAGGCGTTAGCGACGGAGAATTTTATTATCTGGATTACGGACTGCACCTCAGAAAGACTAATTCGCAGTCGCCTAAAACCCTCTCTAACGAGGCAAAACCCAACCAGAACCAATTAGGCGTTAGCACCGGAGAATATTTTCACCTTCCTTACGGGCTGCACTCCAGAAAGACTAATTCGCTGCACTCCAGAAAGGCTAAAATGCAAAAAATCATCCTCATCGGTTTCATGGGAAGCGGAAAAACCTCAATCGCAAAGATACTATCCGAAAATATGAAACTCGATTTTATAGACACAGACAAACGAATAGAAGCAAACCAAAACCAATCGATAAATGAAATTTTCGCCAATCACGGTGAAAACTTTTTCCGTACCCTAGAAACAAAAACACTAGAAGAAATACTTAAAGAAAAAAAGAGTGCCGTCATCGCCACCGGAGGCGGCTTACCCATACGGGATGAAAACCAAACTTTACTTAAGAAAATGGGGAAAGTTATTTACTTAAGAGCAACTACGGATACCATTTATCAGCGGATCAAGGATGATAATTCACGCCCACTGCTTAATACCCCTGACCCCCGACAGAAAATTCGCGACTTATTGGAAGAACGTACCCCAATTTATGAAAGAATTGCAGATTTTATTATTGATACCGATAATAAACCGTTAGAACAGATAATTGATGAAATTCTATTTGATTTAAAGCTGATATGTTAGTATAATAATAGGAAGACATAAAAGAGATTGCGGGTCAAGCCCGCAATGACGGTAAAGCCTGTAATGACGGTTAAGCCTGTAATGACGGTCAAGCCCGCAATGACGGTAAAAGCCTGCAATGACGGTTAAGCCTGTAATAACGGTAAATCCCGAAAAAACGGTAAAGTCCGCAATGACGGTAAAACCCGCAAAAACGGTAAAACCCGTAATGAATATACAAGAAAGAGATTAATGCAAATGAAAATACTTATTATCAACGGACCCAACATCAACTTCCTAGGTATCCGTGAGAAGAAAATTTATGGTAGTGAAGATTACCAGCATCTGCTTGGGTTGATTGGCAATAAAGGCCAGGAAATAAATGCCGAAATCGAAGTCTTTCAGTCTAATCATGAGGGCGCGATTATTGACCGTATCCAAGATGCTTACAGCGATGGGACAGAGGGTTTGATTATCAATCCCGGTGCTTATTCGCATTATAGTTATGCAATATATGATGCCCTGAAATCCATCGACATTCCCAAAGTTGAAGTCCATATTTCGAATATAATGGAACGTGAAAATTTCCGCAAAGTATCAGTCACTGCTCCGGCATGCAACTATAAAATATATGGCGAAGGACTTAAGGGGTACTTGAGTGCGATAGATTATTTAATAAAACCATAAAGAAATGAGATTGCGGGTCAAGCCCGCAATGACGAGCAATCTGTGGGTCAAGCCCGCAATGACGAGCAATCTGCGGGTCAAGCCCGCAATGACGAGCAATCTGCGGGTCAAGCCCGCAATGACGAGCAATCTGCGGGTCAAGCCCGCAATGACGAGCAATCTGCGGGTCAAGCCCACAATGACGTTTAGTATGGGGGGATTCTGGTGAAAAAGTGTCAAATTTTTATTTTAATTGCATTTATCCTGCTTTCCGGTTGTGCTAAGACCACTGAACAACCGGAACAGTCTTTTTATTTTTCCTCTTACCGTGATATCCCCGGGGTGACCCCGGAAGAAATCAAAGCCATTGAAGCTTTCCGCACATCCGGGGCTTCATTTATATATGGAATGACCGAGACAACAGAGGCTTTCCTTACCATGGAAGGTGAAATAGGAGGTTTTGCCGCTTTGGTATGTGACTGGCTGACCGAACTATTTGGCATACCCTTTGTCCTGACCCATACCTCATGGAATGGACTGCTGGACGGACTTAGAGACCATGAAATTGATTTCACATCTGACATGGCAGGAAGTGCTGAGAGACGGTTAGTTTACTTCATGACCGATACCTTCACTTTTGCCCCCCTCAAATACTACCGCCTTTTAGGAAGCACACCACTTTCTGAAATAAAAGAAACACGCCTGCCAAGATATGCCTTACTTGAAGGAACAATCACGATTGATGTTGTGAAAAACAATGCGATTGAGGAATTTGAACTCGTCCTTGCCAAAGAATATGACCATGCTTATGAATTACTGATAACCGACCAAGCCGACGCGGTTATCTTTGAAAGCACGGTCGAAAGTTTTTATGATGGATACGGTGAAATCCCGATTGTACTTTCGGACTTTTTCCCCTTACTATATACCTCAAATCCGCTGACCACCCAAAATCCGGAGCTGGCAGTATTTATTTCAGTAGTCCAGAAAGCGCTTAATAATAACGCCCACAACCATTTTAATGAACTATACAAACAAGGTACGGCGGCATATCGGAGCCACAAACTCAATATGCAACTAACAGATGCAGAACGGGAATTTATCCAAAATAATCCCGTTATACCATTAGCGGCCGAGTACGATACATACCCAATCAGCTTTTACAGTGCCCGTAATGGTGGGTGGCAGGGTATTGCCCATGAAACGCTCCGGGAAGTTGAATTTTTGACCGGGCTTAACTTCGAAATAATCAATGAGCCGGGTGTCCCGTTTGCGGAATTGCTTGAATTGCTTAGAACCGGGCAGGCCTTACTTATCACCGAGCTAGTGCCAACTTCCGACCGGAAAGATCATTTCCTGTGGCCGGATGCTACTTTTGTGACTGCCAATTATGCCCTTATTTCCCGTCAGGATTTTCCCAATATTGCCGTCAGTGAGATTCATTCGGTAAAAGTGGGATATGGCAAGGGGACGGTTCATTCGGAACTGTTTAAGCGTTGGTTTCCAACCCACAATAATAATATTGCTTTTGAGAGTGGGAGCCAGGCTTTTGACGCCTTGATTGCCGGTGAGATTGATATGGTGATGGATTCAACGATTGGGTTACTTGGTTTGACCCATTATCAGGAGCTGGTTGATTATAAGGCAAACATTATCTTTGAAACCAATTATAATTCTATCTTTGGATTTAACCGTGATGCTGAGATCCTATGTTCGATAATTGAAAAGGCTCTCTTAATAATTGACACAAATACCATTTCCGGGCAATGGTTGCGGCGGACTTATGATTACCGGGCAAAACTAGCGGAAGAGCGGATGGCAGCCCAGTACCCATGGATAATCCTCGGCGCATCCATGCTTTTGATTATCCTTGGTTTGGTAACGGCCTTTTTGATAAAAAGCCAGCGCACCGAAAAACAATTGGAAAAACTAGTCCGTTTCCGGACACAGGAATTGGAACTTGAAGGGATTAAGCTAAAAGAAGCAGAGGAAAAAGCCCTGCTTGCAAATAAAGCAAAATCTGAGTTTTTGGCCGTGATGAGCCATGAAATCCGCACGCCGATGAACAGTATTATGGGATTTGCTGAATTGGCACAGAGTATCACCACCAACGATCAGGTTGAAACATATCTGCTAAAAATCGTTGAGAGTACGAAATGGCTCTTGCAAATCATCAATGATATCCTTGATATATCCAAAATTGAATCCGGCAAAATGGAGCTTGACCATACTCCCTTTGATTTACAAGATGTGATTTCCCGTTGTCAGTCGGTTGTCCAGCCGAGTGCGATTGACAAAGATCTTGAGCTTCATTTTTATGCCGACCGCATTCCCGGAAGGCGGTTGATGGGTGATCCGGTAAGGCTTTACCAAGTCCTTTTAAATCTTTTATCCAATGCAGTGAAATTCACCAACGAAGGTACGGTAAGGGTATCATCAGTGTTGGTTGGAAATGTGAAACCGGATGATAAGCAGGTCACACTATATTTTGAGGTAAAAGACAGTGGGATTGGTATGACCACTGAGCAGATGGCGAAGATTTTTTCCCCTTTTGTCCAAGCCGATTCCAGCACGACCCGCAACTATGGTGGTACCGGCCTGGGGCTGGCGATCACCAAAAATATGGTTGAGTTGATGGGTGGAGAATTGGTGGTTGAAAGTGCTCCGGGTAATGGCAGTCAATTCAGTTTTGAAATCACTTTCGATACGATTGAAGCAAGCGAAGAAACCGTCCGGCGGATAAAACGCGGTCCGATTGAAAAGCCGTATTTTCAAGGAACGGTTTTGGTCTGCGATGACAATTTGATGAATCAACATGTGATGTATGACAATCTTAAAAATGTCGGGTTAAAAACCATCCTCGCCGACAATGGAAAAGTTGGTCTTGAAGTTGTTGAGGAACGGATGCAAAATGGCGAACCACCGTTTGACTTGATTCTAATGGATATGTTCATGCCGGTGATGGACGGGCTTGAAGCGGCGACCAAAATAAATGCCCTTGGCACCGGTGCCCCGATAGTTGCGGTTACCGCCAATGTAATGGCAGGGGAGATAGATAAGTACAAAAAATACGGGATGCCGGACTTTCTTGGCAAACCCTTTACTTCGCAGGAACTTTGGCATTTGTTACTCAAATATCTTAAACCTATCGGTTGTGAGGTATTGGATGAGAATCAGCAAGCCCTTAGTGAGAATGAATTCCACCGGCAGATTTGCATTGATTTTGTCAAGGTAAATAACGGGCGATTTAATGAGCTTATCGAAGCAGTCCGGGCAAACGACATCAAACTGGCGCACCGGCTTGCCCATTCACTTAAAGGAAATGCCGGGCAAATCGGCAAGACCGAGCTTAGGAATCTTGCCGGGACAATTGAAGCAATTTTCCAAAAGGGAACAGTACCTTCGGAGGATATTTTGCGCCATCTCGAAACCGAACTCAAAAACGTGCTTGCTGAATTTGCGCCTTTGCTTTTAGAAGAAGAAACACGACGCAAAAAACCACCTTTGAATAAAGAAGAAACCAAAGCTTTGTTTGAAAAATTGGAACCCCTGATAAAACAAAAAAATCCCGCCTGTTTTGAGTATTTGGATGAGCTTCGCCGCGTCCCCGGTGCGGAAGAACTTGTTGAGCAAATTGATGACTGTGACCTTAAGTCAGCAGCTGTAACCCTTAGTAGTTTAATAACCCGAACCGAAGGTTAAGGGGCAAATTTGAGCTGAAGCTCAATGTTTGCAAGTATTGAAAGGTAAAAGGATATAGTATGATTGAAAGAAAAAAATACAGCATCCTCATAGTTGACGACGAAAGTTTGAATTTGAAGACCTTGGCAAATATCCTTGGCTCTGATTACACCATATATATGGAAAAAAATGGGGTTGACGCGGTTGAAAGTGCACAGGAGTATCAACCGGATATCATTTTGCTGGATATTATCATGCCGGAGATGGATGGTTATGATGTTATTAAAATGTTAAAGAATAACGACAAAACGAAGGATATTCCGGTCATTTTCATAACTGGTTTGGGTGATGATGAATCCGAGGAAAAGGGGTTTACAATGGGGGCTTCCGACTATATCTCCAAACCATTTTCTAATGCAATCGTCGTACACCGGGTCAGAAATCAGATCAAAATCCTCGAAGCAAGCCGGGCAAAGTCAGCATTCCTAGCCAACATGAGCCATGAAATCCGCACCCCGATGAATACCATCCTTGGGGTCACCGAAATTTTGCTGGAAGATGAGATGTTGACGGATGGTATAGAAGAAGGTTTAATAAAAATTTATGACTCATCTGAATTATTACTTGGTATTATCAATGACATATTGGATTTTTCCAAGATTGAAGCGGGAAAATTTGACCTTACACCATCGGAGTACGAAATTGCCAGCCTGATAAATGACACCATCAATATGAATATGATGCGGATTGGCAATAAACCAATTGAATTTGTATTAGAGATAAACGAGGATATCCCGAAGCGTTTATTTGGTGATGAACTCAGGATTAAACAGATACTTAATAATATTTTATCCAATGCTTTTAAATATACTGAAAAAGGCAAAGTCACCTTAACAGTCGCCAGCGAACCGGATGAAAACGGAGTCGCATTGGTTTTTGGGGTGCGAGATACCGGATTAGGTATGACCGAAGAGCAGGTCGCTGTCTTGTTTGAAGAATTTTCCCGCTTTGACCAAGGAACCAACATCGAAGGAACGGGATTAGGGATGGCGATTACTAAAAACTTGATTGCATTGATGACAGGGGTTATTGAAGTCGAAAGCGAGCGGGGGGTGGGTTCATTATTTACGATTCGGATACCGCAAAAAGCGGTCGGGTCAGAGCGATTAAGTAAAGCAGTTATTGAAAATTTGTGTTCTTTACGTAATATAAATGAGCGGAAAGGTAAAAAGGTAAGCCTGACCCGTGAGTTGATGCCCTACGGTAAGGTCTTGATTGTTGATGACATCGTTCCTAATCTATATGTCGCCGCCGGTCTGATAAAACCATATAGAGTAAAAATCGAAACCTTGTTAAGTGGTCAGGAAACAGTTGACCGGATCAAAGATGGTGCGGTTTATGACGTGATTTTTATGGATCATATGATGCCGGGAATGGATGGCATTGAAGCTACAAGGCAGATACGGGAATTTGGATATGAAGGAACGATAGTTGCCTTAACGGCGAATGCGGTCGCCGGGCAGGCGGAGATGTTTCTTGAAAACGGTTTCGATGCTTATATCTCAAAGCCGATAGATATCCGGCAACTAGATGCAGTACTCAACAAATTTATCCGTGATAAGCAAACAGTTGAAGTTATCGAAGCAAGCAAAAAGGGTATCTTGAAGTATGTTAATTCAATTGATGGTTTCGATATTCAAAAGGGGTTAAATAAGTTTGGCGGCGAAGAAGGTATTTATCTGCGCCTATTGTCAAAATATATTTCCAGTGCCCAGGCAATGCTTGATACGCTGGCAGATTTTAGGCGCGACAATTTGAATGATTATTTGATAACCGTCCATGGTTTCAAGGGGGCAAGTGTTGGTATGTATGCCAATAAAGTTGGGGAAATGGCAGGACGCCTGGAAAGAGCCGCCAAGGAAAAAGATATTGCTTTTATTAATGAAAACAATCAACCCTTTATAACCGCTGCCCATAATTTTTTGGATGAATTAAGAAATATATTTGCGTTACTCGAAGTGGAAAACCGGAAACCAAAAAAAATGAACCCCGATCCCGAAGTGCTTGAGCGCCTTTTTATTGCTTGCCGCAGTTATGCCGTAGATGATGTTGAGGCGGCAATGAAAGAGCTTGAGGCTCATGAATATGAAAAAGACAACGACCTGATTGGTTGGTTACGTGAGCGGATTGACTTGATGGAATTTGCTGATGTTATCGAAAAGCTGTCTTGACACACTGATTGTTTTGGTTTAAACTGTTAAAGAATTTAGGATTATTGGAGGATAAAGATGATATCAGCGGGTGATTTCAAAAATGGCCTGACCATTGAATATGAAAATAGTGTGTATCAGATTCTTGAGTTTCAGCATGTAAAACCGGGTAAGGGAGCAGCCTTTGTCAGGACGAAACTCAAAAACATAATCAATGGTGGTGTCGTTGAAAAGACATTCCGGCCATCGGAGAAATATCCGCAAGCACGTATAGATAGAAATGATATGCAGTACTTATATAATGACGGTGAATTATATCACTTCATGGACGTTTCATCATATGAACAGATTGCTTTAAATGAAGAATCGGTTGGTGATGCCTTGAAGTTCGTGAAGGAAAACGAAATGGTCAAAGTATGTAGCCATAACGGCAATGTTTTCGCCATTGACGCGCCATTATCAGTCGAATTACTAATTACTGAAACCGAACCGGGATTTAAGGGTGATACCGCCACCGGAGCGACCAAACCTTGTATTGTCGAAACCGGCGCAACCGTTTATGTTCCCCTTTTCGTTGAGCAGGGTGATGTGATAAAAATCGATACCCGTAATGGTGAGTACTTAGGTCGTGCATAGGTAATTATTTAATCTATCAAATGTTTGTAAGGCAATAGAGATACGTTTCTATTGCTTTTATTATGTGCAGAGCCAACAACAACCATAGAAAGGAAAATTATGAACTATAACGAATACATCGAAACAATCAGAAGAGAAATCCAGATAAAAATGGGGGAAGAGTTTTCCATCACGATATCACAGGTAAAGAAAAATAACGGAATTATGCTTAAAGGTATCTCAATTAATGACAAAAATAACAATTTGTCCCCGGTATTTTACCTAAATGACCAGTATCAGGTTGATATCGTATCAAGTGATCAGAATGCAAACCGGGAAGTAAGAATCCGTGAGACAGTTGGGGATATTATCAGGTTGTATTATGACCACTGTGTATCAGCCAATCTCGACTTGGGTTTATTCAAGTCATATGCCAAAATAAAAAACAAAATTTTGTTCCGTTTGATTAATTTTGAAAAAAACAAAGAATTACTTGCGGAAATACCCCACAAGCAGTTTTATGATTTGGCAATGGTTTTTTACTACGATGTAAAAAATGACTTTTTTGAAAACGGCTCGATTTTGCTTTACAATTCGCATTTGGAATCGTGGGGTGTAAGTCTTTTAGAAGTGTTTGATGATGCCGTAAAGAATACTCCCAAGCTATTAAAACCCATCACCCAGACGATGGTGGAAGTAATGAAAGATCTTTTGGAAATCCGCATTTTTGAAAAGTACGGTGAAGATAAGGAGACCAAAATCCTCGTCAAAGAGTTTCTTGCCAAAGAGTACCGAAATCTTGATGAAAAGGATTTAAAGTTTGATGATCACCGCTACAAAATGTATGTCGCGACCAATACGCAAAAGTTGTATGGTGCTGCCGTATTACTTTATCCCAATTTTATCAAGGATTTTGCCAATCAGGTCGAAAGCGACTTGTATATCTTCCCCAGCTCAGTCCATGAGATTATCATAAGCCCCGCCGACCAGAACCAGACCCGTGCCGAGCTTTTAAAGATGGTCTGTGAAATCAATGCGACCCAGGTTTCACCGGATGAAGTGCTCGCCGATACGGTTTATTATTATCACCGGGTGATGGATGTGATGGAGGTGATTAAGTAATGTTTTTATCTGGGGTGGCTGAAAGCCACCCCAGACCCCAACCACCCCAGATAAAAAAAGTATAGACAACATGATTATTTTATGTTATAGTAATAATCGTAACAATTTCGTAACATTTACATGCGCTCGTAGTCTAATGGATAGAATGGAGGCCTCCGACGCCTTAGATGTAGGTTCGATTCCTACCGAGCGCACTACCCCTCCCCCTGTTTTGAGGAGATTTATGAACAGTTTTAGGAAAGTTTTAAATTGGATTTCTGATTTTATTATGGCACATACACGGATTATTATGCCGGTTGTGCTACTTGTTTGTGTGTTAATTACAGTTATTATTGCCATAAATGCCAGGGACCGCGCCGAAACTGACCGTGCTTTTTTGACAGAGGAGGCACAGGATCTTGAAGATATTGAGTTGCCGGATTATATAATAATTCCGGAGCTGCCTTTGGAACTCAATAAACATCCCGAAGTAACTGCTTTGATGCAGGAGTATTATCAGGCAAAAGTAGATGGTGACGGGGAAAGAGCGGCGGCGTTATGTGTTGATTTGGCTGAAATCAATATCATAAAAATTGAGGAAGCAGCAAGGTATATTGAACGTAACGAAAAAATCGAAGTTTATACCAAAGATGGATTAACCCCCGGAAGTTTTGTTGTTTATGTCGCCAGGTGGATGAAGTTTTATGATTCAGATGCAATAATTCCGGGTATTCATGCTTATTATGTTGAACCTGATGAAGAAGGAAACTTATTAATCAGAGTGGTAAAAGAGAACCTTGAGGAAAATGTTTTAAATTATCTCATTACCGTATCTTTGCAAGATAATGTTGTCGATTTATATAATAAAATCAGTGTTGAGTTTAATGATTTGATTGCCACCGACAGGGATCTAGAAGAATTCATCGCTTATACGCTTGCCAGAGTAGATGTAAATATTGGCACTGTTCTGGCGCAAATGATTCAGCCGGATATCACTGCCGACCAATTCCGAAATGATGACGACGATGATGATACAGATGTCCATCAAGCAAGTAATGTAACAGTGTTGGCGCGGGCAACAGCAGTAGTAAACATCCGTAGCTCCGATTCCGAGACTGCCGAGCGGATTGGCAGGGCAATTATTGGTGAAGAGTTTACGGTTCTTGAGCAATTAGGTAATGGTTGGAGTCGGATTAGATACAACAATCGGGATGCTTTTATTAAGAGTGAGTTTCTTGAAGTCATCAGCGAGATTGGTGGTTCGATTGCCGATGTTGTTATCGCCGGACGGGTCAGGGTCAAGAGTGCCAATGTGCGTGTTCGTTCGACCGCAAGCACCAGTGGGCAGGTTCTTGGTACTGTAACTACTAATGATAGGTTTGATTTTATTGAGACGGTCAGCGGTTGGGCGAAGGTTGTGTATAATAATCAGGTTGGGTACATAAGGAATGATTTTGTTGATGTAGAGTTGAATTAAACGACTCCGAGTTCTTTGCCTTCCTTCGTATAAACATGTTATAGATGGATAAACTTTAATCAGGGTTAATACTCTGATTTTATTTTTGTCTAAGAAAGGAAGAAGTGTATGCGTAAAGACGATGCCGAAATCCTCCGAGGAATCCAAAAAAATACTAAAGCGGCAATGAAAGCCATCGATGTAGTAAACGATAAAATTTATGATGATGATTTGGCGATGCAACTGGCGAGGCAGAATGTCCGTTATTCTGAGATTTATAATGAGGCTACCAGTAAGTTGCTTGATGCCAAGGAGGATTCTTATCATGGTGGTGGGTTGAGTGATAAGTTGCTGGCGGGGACTATTAAGGCGAATACTTTTCTTAATACTAGTACGAGTCATTTGGCTGAGGTTGTAATTGGGGAGTGTAATCGGGGGGTGGTTGATATGTGTAAGGTTTTGAATCAGAATGAGGGGGCGCGGGGGATGTATGTTGAGATGGCGCGGGAGTTGATGGATTTTGAGGAACATAATATTGAGAGGTTGAAGAAATATTTGTAGGTGGCTTGTTTTTATTTTTTTGGCGGTATATAATGGGGGAGGTATCGAACACTTGGGTTGATACAATTTCAACCCAAGTGCCAACGTTATCGAATATGATGCTAATGCACATATCGAAAGGATATTATATGAAAGCACCTTTGAAAGATTTTCCTCCTGTAGCTGTGAAAGCGGCGGGGGAAGGCGCGGTATTGCTTAAGAATGTTGGGCAGGTTTTGCCTGTTGGGGTAGATGAAAAAATCTCTTTGTTTGGGCGTTGCCAGATAGATTATTATTGTTGTGGTACTGGGTCAGGGGGGATGGTTAATACTGTTTATAGGACAAATCCCTTGGATGAGCTAAGGGCGAAGAGTAGTGTAATAAATGAGACGTTGGCATCCATTTATGAAGAATGGGTAAAAGATAATCCGTTTGACAAAGGTACGGGGGGGTTT
>Ga0209737_10001001_pt1 | contig 21200 bp, 17 predicted proteins | sample TergutCu122P3_FD_187284 | JGI IMG/M metagenome (GOLD analysis project Ga0209737, IMG submission 187284) | Cubitermes ugandensis P3 segment gut microbial communities from Kakamega Forest, Kenya - Cu122 P3 (SPAdes) (version 2) | ecosystem: Host-associated > Arthropoda: Insects > Digestive system...
AACGGTCGAAGAACATAATAACCTTCATATACTGGCTTGTGGTACCATACCGCCTAATCCGCAGGAACTCCTGATGAGTCCTAATGTGGCAGAATTATTTGCCGAATTGCGCCCGCTTTACGATTATGTGATTATTGACACACCTCCGGCAGGCTTGCTTAGCGATGCTTTGTTGCTCAACGAATTTGCCGATGTAGTTATTTATGTGATGCGGCAAAACTATACTCCGAAAGACAGGATAAAATTAGTGAACGATTTCTACCTGCAGAAGAAATTGAATAACCTCTGCGTGGTGGCTAATGGCCTTAAAGCTCAGGAATGGGGCAATTATTACCATTATGGGAAGCATTACGAAGGACATTATTTTGGAGATGAACGGAGCAGTTGGTGGAAGAAAATTAAACAAATGTCTCGACGCTTGACATGACCTTGCGTCATCCTAAATATATTAATAACCAAATAATAGAATGTATATAGTAGTAGATTTTGACGGTACTTGCGTAACCCACGAATATCCGGCTATCGGGCGTGAGATAGGGGCTACCGGAGTATTACGTGCATTGGCCGATGCCGGGCACAAGCTCATTCTATTCACTATGCGTTCCGATGACCCAAAAAATAACCGCTTCTTCTTAACAGAGGCGGTTATGTGGTTTCGCGAGCGCGACATTCCGCTTTACGGGATTCAAACCAATCCCACACAAAAACAATGGACAAGCTCGCCTAAAGCCTATGGTGAACTCTATATAGATGATGCTGCGCTGGGTTGCCCCTTAGTGTACCCGGAAGACGATAGTCGCCCTTATGTGGACTGGACCAAGGTAAAGGACTTGTTGTCCGATTTGTTGATGCCTGAAGTAGAGACAATTGATTAAGTCTCTGTACCATATATTTTTCCAATCAATAGTCGCTTTTATGGGAGTGACCTGACGAAGTTTTACCCGTTTAGTTTATGAAAGAAATTAAAACTTGAATACTGAGTTTGTGTATAGGGTAAAGGAAGTTTGATAGAATTTGTACCATTATCAAAATGATAAAGGAAACCCAATATATAGAATTTAAGCCAAATTTCAATGAAGATGTTATTGAAACACTGGTCGCATTTGCCAATGCTAAAGGTGGAAAGGTGCTTGTTGGGGTTGATGATAAAGGAAGGCCGCTCAAGAATTTTACAATAGGTAAAGAAAGCATTCAAAAATGGCTTAATGAAATCAAAACAAAAACGCAGCCACAGCTTGTTCCCGATTGGGAAATCGTTGATTATAAAGGATATGAAATAGTTGAATTTTCCATACAGGAATATCCGATAAAGCCTGTTTCAACGAGAGGAAAATGCTTTAAGCGCGTGGGTAACTCCAACCATTTGCTTAGCATAGGAGAGATAGCTAATGAACACTTGAAAACGATAAATTCAAGTTGGGATATGTATCCCGACCCAATTCATACCTTAGATGATATTTCAATTGATAAGGTAAATAAAAGCATGGAGATATTGAAAAATAATGGGATAACTGTTAATGAATCTGCGATTTCTTTTCTTTCAAAATACGAATTATTACGTGATAATAAACTAACAAATGCGGCATATTTAATGTTCAAAGCTGCTGATTCTGTTTTTACAACCATAGAATTAGGTAGATTTCAAGACCCGATAAGCATTAAGGATACAGCAAGAACAAAATCGGATATTATCATGCAAGTTGAGGAAGTGCTGAATTATGTAAAAAAGCATATAAACCTTGAAGTAATCATAACCGGTAATGCGCAAAATACGCAGAAATGGCAATATCCAATGGAAGCAATACGCGAAATCGTATTAAATATGATTATACATCGCGATTACCGCTCTTCTTCCGACTCTATTGTGAAAATTTTCAACGATAAAATAGAATTTTACAACCCGGGGCGTTTGCCGGACAGTATTTCTATAGAAGATTTGTTGTTGAACAGGTATAAATCAACCCCTCGCAACAAAAAGATAGCCGAATTTTTCAAAGATTTGGGACTGATAGAAAAATATGGGTCAGGTATTGGGCGTATTGTTGATTATTTTAAGGGCGAAGGGCTGCCCGTGCCTGAATTTATAAATATTTCTGAAGGTTTTCAGGTAACTGTTTATGCCAAGAAAGAATTAAATAGCGCTAAAAAAGCCACAGAAAAAGCCACAGAAAAAGCCACAGAAAAAGCCACAGAAAAACTGACTAAGAATCAGGATATGATTCTTAGATTTATACGAGAAAATTCAAGAATTACAAGTGAAGAATTGTCGAAAAAAGTAGGCATAAAAGCATACAATGTAAGAGATAACATAGTTAAACTGAAAAATATGGGCTTACTCGAACGCATTGGCCCCGACAAAGGCGGTTATTGGAAAATTTTGAAGAATGATGGATGAGAGGTATATTTCATGTTTTATGGTGCATATTTTGTGATAAATATATAAAGTGAAATCAATTTAAGTATAAGGAATACAGAAAATGAAAGCAGTATTTATGGGTTTGGGATACATTGGCCTCCCAACAGCTGCAGTAGCAGCAGATAAAGGACTCCAAGTATTAGGAGTAGATATTAATCCGAATGTAGTTGATATAATTAACTCCGGTAATATCCATATTGTAGAACCTGAATTAGATGCAGTTGTTAAACGAGTGGTCGAAAAAGGAACCTTGAAAGCCGCGTTAAAGCCTGAACATGCAGATGCTTTTTTGATTGTAGTCCCTACCCCTTTTCGCCAAAACCACCGTCCTGATATCTCTTATGTCGAATCTGCCACACGGGCTGTAATTCCTTTTCTTAAAGAAGGGAACTTATACATTATAGAATCCACATCTCCCGTTGGAACTACAGAAAAAATGGCAGATATCATATGGATGGAACGCCCTGAATTAAAAGGCAAAATTTATATCGCATACTGCCCAGAAAGAGTCTTGCCGGGTAATGTTATTTATGAATTAGAGTATAATGACAGGGTCATCGGAGGAATAGACAACGCATCAACAGAAAAGGCGATTGAATTTTATAAATTGTTTGTAAAGGGAAACCTTTATCCTACAAATTCGCGCACGGCAGAGATGTGTAAATTAACGGAAAATTCTTCCAGAGATGCTCAGATAGCATTTGCCAATGAACTTTCCATGATTTGCGACAAAGCCGGAATTAATGTTTGGGAATTAATAGAATTAGCCAATAAACATCCGCGAGTAAACATCTTACAGCCGGGGTGCGGAGTGGGCGGGCACTGCATTGCGGTTGATCCCTGGTTTATCATATCTGCCTTCACAGAACAGGCTCAATTTATCAAACGTGCCAGAGAGACCAATGATTATAAAGCAGATTGGTGTTCCAATAAAATATTGGAAGCGTGTCAACGATTTGAGAATATGACGGGGAGAAAACCAATAGTTGCTTGTATGGGATTAGCTTTTAAACCTGATATTGATGATCTGCGTGAATCTCCGGCTGAATATATTACCTCAAGAATCATAGAAGAGGCTAAGGCTAATGTATTGGTTGTAGAGCCCAATGTGGAGTCATATAAAAATGGTGGCTTAACAAATTATATAGAAGCGTATGATAAAGCTGATATTGTTGCTTGGTTAGTCAGGCACAAACAATTTTTGAATATTCAAAAGCAAAAAGATAAAATAGAACTGGACTTTTGTGGAATAAGAAAGTAATCTATAATGAAAAAAATTCTATTAGTATTCGGAACGCGCCCGGAGGCTATCAAAATGGCTCCATTGGTAAAGGAGTTCCAAAAATTTCCCGAAAAATTCGACACCAAAGTTTGTGTAACGGGACAACATCGCCAAATGTTAGATCAGGTGCTGGAAGTATTTGATATTTCTCCTGATTATGACCTAAATATTATGGCGCCGAATCAGGATTTGTACGATATTACGTCGAAAGTCCTGCTGGGGATGCGTGATGTCTTAAAAGAATTTCAGCCGGATTTAGTATTAGTACATGGTGATACAACTACCTCTATGGCTGCAGGATTAGCGGCTTTTTACCAACAAATAAAAATTGGACATATCGAGGCAGGGTTAAGAACTTATAATTTACAATCTCCCTGGCCCGAAGAAATGAATCGGCAATTGACGGATAGAATTTGTGATTATTATTTTGCCCCGACGGAAACATCACGAGACAACCTTTTGCAGGAAAAAATTAATGCAGATAAAATTTTTGTAACGGGCAATACAGTAATTGACGCATTACTTTGGGTTGTTGATAAGATTAATAATGATTTATCTCTACAATTAAAACTGCAACAACAAATCAAAGAAGCCGGTTACGCTATAAAAATCCAAGATTCAAATTTCGAAATTCAAAGTTCGGAATTCGAAACTCAAGATTCGAAATTCATATTAGTTACGGGACACCGTAGGGAAAATTTTGGTGAAGGCTTTTTGAATATTTGTCGGGCGCTGAAAACCATTGCCCTTACTCATCCGAATATCAACATTGTGTATCCGGTTCATTTGAACCCAAATGTGCAAAAACCTGTGTATGATTTACTTTCCGAAGTGGCCAATATTTACTTGATAAAACCGTTAGATTATTTGCCTTTTGTATATTTAATGCAAAATTGTCATTTAATTTTAACCGATAGCGGCGGAGTTCAGGAAGAAGCGCCATCATTGGGAAAACCGGTTTTGGTCATGCGCAACACCACAGAACGACCGGAAGCGGTGGTGGCGGGAACAGTAAAATTGGTAGGAACGGATGCAGATACGATTATTGAAAATGTGAATTTACTATTGAAAGACCACCAAACTTATGATCAAATGGCGCAGGCACATAATCCCTATGGAGATGGGAAGGCATGTGAGCGGGTGGTTGAAATTATCTAATACGTTTTTCTTTTGCTAAAAAAAATATTTTCATACGGTTTTATTGAGGGAATAGCAAAGGGACTTAATAAACTTACGGTACTGCTTCTACCTTTTTTTCTTGATGCCGCAAGTTATGGAAAAATAGGACTGGTAATTTCATTGGAACTGTTACTACCATTCATTTCACTATTAGGTTTGGAACGTGCTGTTTTGAGGTTTTATTCTGAGAGGAGTTCTATTCCTAATTTTTCAAAAACCATATCCTTATCTATAACGTATGTACATGGTTTAATAATTGCTCTACTTATTTGCCTGTATTTTTCAGGAATTAAGGTCATTTTGGGATTAGATATTTTTCCTGACCTGATTTTAATCACACTATTAGTCTATTTTGGAGGTAAGAATCTCATAACTCTTAATAAATTTAGAGTTGATGAAAACCATAGAATGTATTATCGGGGGAGATTGTATATTCAAGTATCAAAACTTGTTTTAGTCTTGTTATTTGTGTTTTTAACAAAAAGTTATATAGGGTATTTGATTGGTTCGATTATTTCTGCGATTACAGCAAATGCCCTATTTAGGGTGCAAGCCATAAAAGATAATTACAAAAAAGAGAATTTTGATAAACAAGTATTTACATATTTATTCGCATTTTCGTGGCCTTTTATTTTTCATGGCATTGCTACAAACTTCTTGGGGAATGCAGATAAATTTGTTTTAGAACATTTTATGTCAATTAAAGATGTTGGTCTTTATACACTTATCTACTTGATTGGCTCCTCAATGATGTTTGCGTATATAGGAACCTCAGTTTATATCGAACCGCTTATTTACAAAGAAAAAATAAACGCCAAAAGGGAGCAGTTATTAAATAAATATTTAATAATTACTCTTCTGTTTGGATTGTCTGCATTTATTATTATATCTCTAATATCTGAGTATGTTTTACCACATTTCTACAGCGAATCTTATACAGAGGCCTTTCAGTATATTCCGCTAATTGCGTTATCATTTCTTATGTACCCATTTTACTTGAAATCAAATTATAAGATGATATACGAGAAAAGAACCTTATTAATTGCTTTATTATCAATAACTAGCTGTTTGTTTAATCTTGGCTTGAATATATATCTTATCCCAAACTATGGAATTTACGCAGCTGTTATTGCAACATTAGCTTCGTTTATACTTCAAGCGATATTGTTTATTTACTTTGTAAATAGATGCTTGATTAATAAAGAATTTATATATGTAGTCGCTTTAAGTGTAATACTTAGTATATCTGTTTTCTTACACTTTAAAGTGTACTTAGTTGTAGCTATACTGGCTATATATATATTAATTCTCTTTTTAGACATGCATAAAAGTACTCATCTCAATGAAAAAATTGATTGTTACGATTATTAGCCTAATGTTATGTGTTCTTAGCCTATTAGTTGGGCGGCAAAACATAATTTTTTTTGGTTCATTTTTTTATTTGACTCAATTAGTCTTCATTAGTGTAATTCTTTATAAAGAAGAAAAGAATCTTTTATTCCTATTATCTCCTTCATATATATGTATATTATATTCGAGTCTTAATTTTATTCTTGGCCATTATGTTATATCAAGAGGGATAGGATCAACGGGATCGTTTCTTTCCATTGCTGAAATGTTTCAAAATTATGAAAGCATATCCTTTATTACTATTTTTTTTCTGCTATGTAATTTATTTGTTTTTCTTGCAATTGATTTCAAGAAAACTATAGGTATTTCTTTGGTGAAATTTCATTTTAAAAAGAATTTTAACACTTATCAAGGACTTGTATTAATCGGAGTAATTTTTTTATTAGGTTTTATTGAGATAGACCTATCATTCTTTGGAGGGGCCGGAGACTATAGTTACGCTTTAAAATTAGGACTATTTATTATCCTTGTATATTTATTTAATAGAAAAAAATTAGTAAGATATATATATTACTTAGCAGGAGTTATACTATTATTGATGAACCATTATGATGATAAAAGGAATATTCTATATGCTGTTGTTTTAATTATATTTCTTGAACTATTAAAGAATAAGAGTTCCGTTTCTATTCGGTTTAAACAATTACTAATCTCTATGATTGCTGGTGCATTTATCTTTATTCTTATAATTATATCTTCTATAACAAGGGGCTACGGGAACTATGACGTGGGAAGTGCTATAGAAGCAACTTATTATGTATCTGATTATCTTAAGATAGATTATCTCAATGAAGCACTTGTTGCAAACTTTGAGCTTGCTAGTATGTATGGAAATACCAGTAATGCTGTAGACTATGTATATAAAGGTGAAGTCGAACTTTTATATGGCTCAACTTTTTTAAAAGTTATCTTTTTACCAATACCTAAAAGGATATTCCCAAATAAACCCGACAGTATGATTGATATTTATACAAGAAAATATGACCCTGAATTTAGGAGAATAGGTGGATCATACCCAATTTCAATATATGGTGAGGCATTCTGGAACTTTCATTTGTTTGCTCTTATCTTTCTTTTTCTAATTTTCTACTTTATTAACCGCTTATATTTAAAAATGGTTTTATATCTTAAACAGGATATTTTAAATATAAAATCATTCTTTCTTTTATATATGTATATTACAATAATTCAATTTATAAGAGGGTCTGGGCTCGAGATGTGGCTTCTTTACGCATTAATTTCTATGCCATTTTCTTATTTATTCATAAAGTTCTTTCATTTATCAAACGAATCAAGTAAAGATGTCTGCAAAAACTAAGATTATAGTTCTATATCAGGTTATTATGCATTATCGTATTCCTTTCTATGAAAGGATTAGTAGTGATGAAAGGTATGAAATGCATTTGTTGTATGGTGAAGGGAAGAAAAAAACGAAATTGATCAATGCAGATATATCCCAAACTAATATCAAAGCAAAGAAATTATTTACTATTCGATTACCTTTTAAGGCAAGTAACAGACAGGGAACAATGCCTATCTTTCCCTTTCTGTTTTTTAATTTAATTCATTTGTCCCCAAAAATAGTTTTATCAGAAGGCTCTTCTTCTTTAATAAATGCTTCAATTGCATTTATTTACTGTAAATTATTTCGCAAAAAATTTATTTGGTGGAGTCTGGGTACATTATCAACTACAAACTATAAAGGAATTAGAAAATTTATCAATAAATGGGAACATTTTATTGAAAAAAGGAGTGATGCCATATTTACATATAGTACCCAAGGGCAAGATTATTTTGTTAGTAGAGGAGTTAATAAGGATAAGATATTTGTAGGTGTAAATGTATTAGATACTAATAGGAAATTAAAAGAAATAGAAGAAACCAAAGAGATGAAGATTGATTTTGAATTTAAAAAATATTTCAACCTTGTTTTTATTGGCTCAATAACTAAAGAAAAAAAACTTGAATTATTAATAGATGTCCTAATACGGTTTAATGAAGAGAATGAGAGAGTAGGTTTTTTACATATCATAGGAGATGGTGAATACCTGTGTGATATTAAAAAATATATTCATGATAAAGAAATTCAAGGCTATGTCTGCCTTCATGGTCGAATAAATTATGGGGCTAGTAAAATATTACAGCATTGTGATGTTATGGTTTTACCGGGATTGGGAGGATTAGCAATATGTGAGGCTATGCTTAATTCTTTGCCGGTAATATCTGGATATGCTGATGGTACAGAACTAGATCTCGTTTCTTTTTCAAATGGTTTTATCTTATCTGAAATGAATGAAAATTCTTTATTAAGTAGAGTAAACTATTTATATAAAAATCCGACAGAAAGAAAATATATGGGACAAAGTTCATATAGAAAAATTACAGTCACCTATAGTTTTGATAACTACTATAAAGCATTCTCTGATTGTATTGAATATGTAATAAAATAAGTGATGAGCCCAGCAGTATGTACATATAGAATAGGAAATTGGTTTTATAGAAAAAAACTAAAAAGTATAGCAAAAGTTTTTTCATATGTAAACAGATTATTTTTTGCGGTATGGATACCTTCTTCAGTATCAGCAGGTAAAAATTTAATATTGGGCTACTGGGGGCTGGGAATAGTAATTCACTCTCATACACGGATAGGAGATAATGTTACTATTGCCCAAAATGTTACAATTGGGAGGAATTTTAAAGATAGGGAAGTGCCTATAATTGGAAACGATGTTTACATAGGGGCTGGTTCTGTCATTTTTGGAGAAATAATAGTAGGGAATAATGTTATTATTGGTCCTAATTCATTAATAAATAAAAACGTTCCGGATAATTGCACTGTAGTTGGTAATCCTTTTCGTATAATTGAAAAAGACAGGTTCAAAAAATACTATGAAATAGATATAAGTAGTAAAAAATAGGTGAAAAATAATTATATACAACTTATTTCCAATATGGGAGTACGCTATTTCTCGTATAGGGTGTTTTATGAACTGCGACGAAAAACCGGTATTTTGAAACGGAAATTCCCGACCAATCCTCAACCAATTCATTATTTGAGTCTTGCGGAATGGAAAACCTCTGCGCAGCCTTTTTTCTTTTTATCGCGAGAAACTATTGCATTGGAGAAAAAGCCAAATAATACTTTGAAAGAAGCGTTTAGCAACATTTTAGCCGGGAAAATTCAGTTTTTTAATCATCATTATTTTGATTTGGGAGTAGATTATGATTGGGTAACTAATCCGGATACCGGATTTCAATATGATGTACAAAAACACTGGACAGCGGTAAATGATTACGCTAAAGAAGAAGGGGATATTAAGTATGTCTGGGAAAAATCTAGATTTTCTTTTTTATATACGATTATCCGTTATGATTATCACTTTGATGAAGACCATTCGCAATTTGTATTTCAGCAAATAATGGATTGGATAGAAAAAAATCCACTCAATTGCGGGCCAAATTACAAATGTAGTCAAGAAATTTCTTTGCGTTTATTGAATTGGATTTTTGCTTTGTATTTCTACAAACATTCGTCACATTTGACAGAAGCGTTTTTTTTAAAAATAATTCATTCTATTTATTGGCAATTGCATCATGTGTATCATAATATTAATTTTTCGCGTGTTGCTGTTAGAAATAATCATGCAATAACTGAAACAGCAACCCTATATATAGTTTCAACTTTGTTTCCTCAATTTCCTAATTCCTCTCAATGGAAAGGAAAAGGGAAAAAATGGTTTGAACAGGAAATTGCTTATCAGATATACGACGATGGAACATATCTTCAGTTCAGTATGAATTACCAGCGAGTAGTTATTCAATTATTAACATGGGCAATTCGAATAGCTGATATCAATCTAGATACATTTACACCGGTCATTTATGAAAAGGCGTATAAATCTTTGAATTTCTTATACCAATGCCAGGAAGACAGTAACGGTTATTTGCCCAATTATGGAGCAAATGACGGAGCTTTGTTTTTTAAATTATCAGACAACAACTATCAAGATTACCGCCCACACTTGGAGGCTTTGCATAAAATTTTAACAGGTAAACCTTTGTATGACGCGAAGTTTGAAGATACTGAATGGGTGGGCTATTCTAATAAGGATTTTTACTATTCTCCTATAAAAAAGAAACATGGGATAGTACAGTTTAAAAATAGCGGATATTGCCTGATAAGAAAAAAAGATAGCATGATCTTTATAAAAAACACAAAGTATAAAAACAGGCCTTCTCAGGCAGATAATTTGCATGTAGATTTATGGTATAAGGGCAGTAATATTCTTTTAGACTGTGGAACATACAAATACAATACAGATGATGATGATTTAAAATATTTTAACGGTACTGAATCTCATAATACCGTAATGCTTGAAGACTTTGACCAAATGCTTAAAGGGGTGCGTTTTATATGGTATTATTGGTCTCAGGCCTTATGTGTGGAAGTACGAGACTTCGGTGAGTATTACGAATATATTGGTAAATTGTCGTGTTATAAATATATTTCAAGAAATATTGTTCATCAACGCAAAGTTAAGATCTATAAGCAGGAGAACAAATGGGAATTTACAGATGAAATGATAAAAAAACCACATTCTTATCTTATGAGGCAATTGTGGCATTTAGTAGGTGTAGCAAATTTAGAATTCTTGTCAACAGCAGAAGAAAGGAATAAGATAGGTTTTATTTCTCCTTATTATGGTTGGAAACAAAATATAATGCAAAAAGAGTTTATTACTTCTCAAAATATTATTAAAACGGTGATAAAAATCAAAGAATGAAGATACTTCTTATACACCAATACTTTAATGAAGCTGATATTACGGGCGGGGCTCGTTTTAATGAGATGACAAGAATGTGGCATGATTGGGGGCATGATATTACAGTCATTGCCGGAAATTTAGATAGCCAATTTTCCGGGAAAAGAGAAGAATATAGGAATAAATTTATAAAGAAAAAAGTCCAAAATGGGATAACAGTTTGGAGATGCCATGTTTCGGACAGTTATAATAAGAATTTCAGAGGACGTTTATGGGGATATTTTTCTTTTGTTTTTTCGGGCCTCATTGCAGGTTTATTTAAAGTTCGGGGTAGATATGATGTTATATTGGTAACAAGCCCTCCTTTATTTGTAGGCATTATTGCATATATCTTATCTATATTTAAACGAGCTCCTATTGTTTTTGAAGTTAGGGACTTATGGCCTGAATCGGCTATTGATGTGGGGGTCCTAAAGAACAAACATATCATTCGTCTTGCATATTGGTTCGAAAAGTTTATTTACAAGAAATCTAAATTAATTAATGTGTTAACCCCTGCTTTCTACAAAATCTTGAAAGAACAAAAATCGGTTCAGGAAAATAAACTTATAGAAATTCCGAATGCAGCGGATTTTGCATTGTCAGATGATATTTTGATGAAGTTTAACCGTGAATCTTTTAGAAAAATTAATGATTTTGACAGTAAATTTGTTATAATATATGTAGGAGCTCATGGTGTCGCTAATGGCCTTGACCAAGTGCTGGATACTGCGGCGCTATTGAAAGATACTAACGTTTTATTTGTATTGATAGGGAATGGAATGCAAAAAAAATATCTAATAAAAAAGTCGGAGGAGATGAATCTTAAAAATGTTCGCTTTTATGACCCTATTCCTAAGAGCGAGGTTTTGAAATATGTAATTGCATCAGATATGGGAATGTCTGTGTTATTGAAAAACGACACATTCAAGACGGTATATTCAAATAAGACATTTGATTATATGTCATGTAAAAAACCTATATTAATGGCTATTGATGGTGTTTCACGCGAATTAGTAGAAAATGCTGATGCTGGAGTATTTGTTGAACCCGAAAATCCAGAAGATTTTGCAAAAAAAATAAGATTTTATATTGCTCATTCGGAACTTTTGATAACACAGGGAGAAAATGGCTACAAATACGCTAAGTCCAATTTTGATAGAAAATTTTTAGCGAAAAAATATTTATCCTACCTTATTGATTTTGCTAAATAGAATGTATAAAATATTAGATAGGTGTATGATTAATTGCGGATAATCAATGATTTTTCTAACAACTTGATTACGCAAAAAAGAATAACGCATTTTTGCGTAATGCGAAAATAATTACTACCTTTGCAAAAAAGTAAACAAATGAATCCATTTTCCTACGGTACGATTGTAAAAGCCGATAATTTTTACGACCGAAAAGAGGATACAAAAAGACTTGTCGATACGCTTTCGGGAGGTAATAATGCAGTATTATATGCACCGCTTCGCAAATGACAATAGGAACGCTGCCACAAACAGATACAATAGCGTTTTTGCAAACAAAATTTGCACAATCCAATATTGTAATTGATGAAGAAGTAGCAAAATATTTAATTGCTGTTGCTGCCGATATTCCACACTATATTCAACTTTTGGCTTCGGAGGTTTGGCAGAGTACCGTTAATAGTCAGGGATTTATAACTAAGGAAGTGATTGATGAGAGCGCTAAAAAGGTACTTGCGTATAAAAGTGATTACTATATGGAGCTATTTGACCGTCAGTCAACAAGCCGCAAGCAGCTACTCAAAGCCTTGACGATGGAAGGAAAAAATATTTTTTCAGCCGAATATATCAAAAAAAATCGTTTACCTGTCGCCTCAACCTTACAGCGCGCTGCCAAAGATATGGTTAACGATGGAATAATAGAAAAATCCGGCGATACATTTTTTATTACAGACCCCTTTTTTAAACTATTTGTAGCAAAATGTTGATAAAACAAAAGACAGTTATGTACAAAAAATACCTCAAACGCCCCATAGACTTCACATTATCACTTATCGGCTTTATCCTCATTTCGCCGATATTTATTCTCGTAACCATATTGCTCTTTTTTGCCAACAATGGCAAACCATTCTTTTTCCAACAGCGTCCAGGGAAAAATGAAAAGATATTCAAAATTATCAAGTTTAAAACGATGAATGATAAAAAAGACAAGGAAGGGAATTTACTTTCGGACGCTGAACGTTTAACAAAAATTGGTAAATTTGTACGAAAAACATCTTTGGATGAGATACCTCAATTGCTCAATGTTATAAAAGGAGATATGAGTTTAGTGGGGCCAAGGCCATTACTGGTTGAATATTTGCCGCTTTATAGTAACGAACAGTTAAGGCGACATGAGGTACGTCCCGGAATTACTGGTTGGGCGCAGGTGAATGGGAGAAATGCCATTAGTTGGCAGCAAAAATTCAAATTGGATGTTTGGTATGTCGATAATATCTCATTTGCTGTGGATAGTAAAATTATATGCTTAACTTTGCTCAAAGTTTTGAAACGCGATGATATCAATGCATCCGTCGATGTTACAATGGAGAGATTTATAGGAAATAATTAAAATTATATGAGAAAAGCAATTATAGTAGGGGCAGGTACATACGGACAAGTATATGCTGAGTATTTAAAAGATATTTATGATGTCGTCGGATTTGTTGATGATAATGAAAAACTTATAGGCAATGTACTAAATGGGATAAAAGTTTTGGGAAATTCTGATTTTCTATATCAAAAAAAAGATAAGGATTTCGCTGTTTTTGTACCTATTGGAAATAATGAAGTGCGAGTTGCAGTATTGGATAAATTAGTGAGTTTGGGCTTTGAAACACCTTCCTTTGTTCATTCGCAAGCAGTTATTCACGAAAGTGTAGCAATTGGTAATGCTTGTTATTTATTGCCGGGTTCAAATATTACACCTTTTGCTGTTTTGAAAGATTATGTAATGGTTGCTAATGGTGCATACATATCACATCATACAATTATAGAGAAAGGCTGTTTTATTTCACAATGTACAAATATAGGTGCATCTATTCATATTCAAGAAAATGTTTATTTTGGAATGGGAGCTACATTAATGACAGGAGTAAAAAATGTTGGAAAAAATGCTTTAATCGGAGCAGGAGCAGTAGTAATAAAAGATGTGCCGGATTATGCTGTAGTTGTTGGAAATCCGGCAAGAATATTAAAATACAATACAGATAATCATGTTCGAAAAATCGAAAAGCTTTGATTTTGGGAAGCATATTAGTAACTTTTGCAGCAATAAAAAAATAATTTATGTCCTCGCGTATTTGGCTTTCCTCTCCCCATATCGGTGAAAAAGAACAGGAGTTTGTTCATGAAGCATTCAGGACTAACTGGGTTGCCCCTTTAGGTCCTAATGTTGATGGCTTTGAACAAGACTTGCGATCCTTTTTGGGCGAAGGTGTACATGTAGCTGCTCTCACCGCCGGAACTGCTGCTTTGCACCTGGGACTAATACTGCTGGGAGTGGAAGCCGGCGATGAAGTATTATGCCAGAGTTTTACTTTTTCCGCTTCGGCAAACCCAATCCGCTATCAGGGAGCAGTACCGGTATTTGTTGATAGCGAGCCGGATACATGGAACCTGTCGCCTGACTACTTGGAGGAGGCCATTCGCGACAGGATAAAAAAAGGGAAAAAACCTAAAACCATTATCTTTGTTGATTTATACGGCATGCCTGCTAAAATTGACGAAATCATGACGATAAGCCGGAAATATGAAATTCCGGTTTTGGAAGACGCTGCCGAAGCCTTGGGTTCTGCCTATAAAAGCGTTCCTTGCGGGACATTTGGCGATTTAGCCGCCTTGTCGTTCAATGGTAATAAAATCATCACTACTTCCGGCGGCGGCGCTTTGGTCTCAAAAAATGAGGAGTATATTCGAAAAGCGCGATTTTTATCTACTCAGGCGCGGGATGCCGCTCCGCATTACCAGCATTCGCAAATCGGATACAACTACCGGATGAGCAATATTGTTGCCGGCATCGGTCGCGGGCAAATGGAAGTATTATCGCAGCGTGTGGAGCAGCGACGAAAAAACAATCAGTATTACCGAAAGCATTTATCAACCATAAAAGGCATTACTTTCCATACGGAACCTTCGGTGGATTTCTTTTCCAACTATTGGCTCACGGCAATTATTGTTGACCCTGAAAAAACCGGCGGCGTTACACGGGAAGATATTCGCTTAGCATTGGAAAAAGCGAATATCGAATCGCGTCCGCTGTGGAAACCCATGCACTTGCAACCGGTATTTCAATCCTGCGCCTTTTATGGCGACGGTACTTCCGAAGGCTTATTTGATAAGGGGCTTTGCCTGCCTTCCGGCTCAAATTTGAAGCAGGAAGAGTTGGAACAAATACTGCATAACATTAGACCTATAATAAACAAATAGATATGAAAAATCTCTCCCCAACTCGCTTAAACCGCTACCTGTCTAATTTTATCCTTTCCGTGAGCCAAAAGACTTACCTGCCATCCTGGTTCATTTTGCTCATAGATATGTTTACTGCTAACTTTGCGTTCCTCTTGGCTTACCTCGTTTGCTACAGCAATTTGAAACAACCGGTGGTAGTTGATGCCTTTTTGTTGAAATTTGGTTTGAACATCCTTATATTTTTCCTGTTTTTCTATTTGTTCCGCACCTATCGCAGCGTATTGCGCTATTCGGGTCTTCGCGATTTATTACGTGTCTTTATGGCTATTTTATCTGCTAATATCAGTATGTTGATAATTAGCGAAGTGCTATCTTTCTTTTGGCCTGTTCGAATAATGCCTGCTTATGGGTTTTTACTTAGCGCCGTCTTATGTTTTTCCTTGATTTTCGTTGGTAAAATGACGATAAAATTGCTTTATGAACATGCGAAAAAATATACGGAATCAAAGGTAGAAAAGACTATTCCATTGCTCATTTACGGCATTTCGCCAAATAATATCCGATTGGCAGAACTTTTGGAAAATACCTATAATCATGCTTATAAGGTCTCCGGTTTTATGTTATTCGACCGTTCCATTACTGTTAAGACGATGGGCGGTATTCCGATATATAATCGGTGGAAAGTCTTGCAAAAGTTGGCAGATAGCGGAAATTTTAAATCTCTGTTGATTAATCCCGAAGAGATTGATCGCGATATGAAAACCAAGATTGCCGATTATTGTATTAAACGAAAGATAGAATTACTTACCGCTCCTTCGGTAAGAGACTGGAAAAATATAAATAATATGGCCCTTCAATTTAAAAAGATTCGTATAGATGAACTCTTGGGCCGTACAACCATTAATATTGAAAATTCAACCATAGGAGCCTCTCATTTTGGTAAATCTGTATTGGTAAGCGGCGCTGCCGGTTCCATCGGAAGCGAGATTGCGCGTCAGATATGTATGCTCAACCCTCGCTCCGTAGTACTCTGCGATATTGCCGAAACCCCCATGCACAACCTGCAGTTGGAATTAGAGAAGAAGTATCCCGGAATGAATATTCATTTGGAAATTGCAGATGTGCGCAATCGGCAAAGGATGGAGCGCATCTTTCATACTTATGCGCCCGAATGTGTATATCATGCCGCTGCATACAAACATGTGCCGTTGATGGAAAAATATCCATGCGAAGCAGTAACTACCAATGTGCTTGGTACAATAATAATGGCCGACCTATCGGTCGCTTATAATGTGAAAAGCTTTGTAATGATATCGACCGACAAGGCGGTGAACCCCACCAATGTGATGGGCGCTACCAAACGTGTGGCTGAAATTTATGTGCAGTCGCTGGGCTTGAAGTTGAAACAATCTTCCTCTAATGAGCATTGCCGCTTTATTACAACCCGCTTTGGCAATGTGTTAGGCTCTAATGGTTCGGTGATTCCGCTTTTCGAGGAACAAATCAAGCGGGGCGGCCCGCTGACTGTAACTCATCCCGAGATTACCCGATTCTTCATGACCATTCCCGAAGCTTGCAGCCTTGTACTCGAAGCAGGAAATATGGGAGAGGGCGGAGAAATTTTTATTTTTGATATGGGCGAACCTGTAAAAATTAAGAATTTGGCTGAAAAAATGATTCGTCTGTCAGGCTTCGAACCATATAAAGATATTGATATTACCTTTGTGGGACTTCGCCCCGGCGAAAAATTATTCGAAGAATTGTTAAGCAAGGCGGAACATTTGCTGCCCACGCAGCACAAAAAAATTATGATTGGCAAGGTACGCGAATATAATCACGATGAGGTGAAAGCAGGTATAGAAAAGCTGATTCATATAGCCTCTTCTTTCGATGATAAGACAGTAATAGCGCAATTGCAGGAATTAGTTCCCGAATATCAAAAAAGCAATCCGCAAATAATAAAGAAAACACGTAAAATGAAAACAAAAGAAGGATTGAGCGTAAAGTCTATTGCCGGCGAGCAGGTATTAATTATGCAGGGCAGGGTAGGGGCGGATATGACTAAACTCATAGCTTTTAACGATACCTCGGTTTACCTGTGGAACGAATTGTGCGGGAAAGATTTTACGATAGAAGACGTAACTGATTTGTTGACCTCCCGTTATAATGTGGAGCAAGCTGTTGCCGAAGCCGATGCCCGCGCCTGGGTTGAGCGTTTGTTGGACTGTAAAGCCATAGTGCAATGCTGATAGAACTTGTAGATGTAACGCATCGCAGGCTGTTGACCTTATTGCAATCAGCCTTGTGGAATAAACCGCCCGATGGCGGTTTGTTTGTTGCTATGGAGGAAGACGACTGGCAAAAGCTGTTTTGCGCCGCCGCAAGTCACGGCGTGATAGCCTTAGCTTTAGACGGAATTATGCGCGCGCCGGAAAATTTGACGCTGCCGCGTAAACTTAAAATAACATGGGCGGCAAATGTAGATGCCATAGAGCGGCGTTATGATTATAAAACCGCTGTGGCCGAAGAGCTGGCTGTTCTGCTGGGAAAAGAAACTGTTCCGGTGATGTTGTTTAAAGGGATGGCGCTGGCAGCGTATTATCCCATACCTCGGCACAGGGAGTTTGGTGATTTGGATATTTACCTTTTCGGAAAAGAGCAGGAAGCTGCTCAATGCTTAGTAAAACATGGCGCTAAGAAAGAGAAGTATCAGAATAAAAAACATATTAATTTATCTTATAAAGGCGTTCCGGTAGAGCTTCACTGCTTTTTTTTAGGCGCATATCATTTAAAAAAGGTGCGCCGCTTGGAAAATCGTTTACTGAAAAGCTTACAACAAGATTTGCCGCCTCATCAAATCCGCATGGGGCAGTTGTTGCATCCGCCTGCCAATTTTCATGCACTTTTTTTGATTTGCCACACGCTGCGGCATTTTACGCAGGGTATTAACTTCCACGCTTTATGCGATTGGGCGGTATTTTTGCATGCCAACAAAGGATTGATTGCCGTAGAAGCCTACCGCTCCGCCTTAGCCGAAGCCGGCTGGTTAAAAATTGCAGACGCTTTTACGGCTTTAACAGTAACGCTGATAGGGCCGGAGTCGGAAGTGGCGCCGGACTGTCAACGCGACCGCGATTTGGAAGAAAAAATATTGACAGATATATTAAATCCCGTTCTTATGCCCAAGCAGCCATCGTTCCGAGGTAAAATTAAATATTATTACCGCCGTTTGGTGAGCGAGCGATGGAAAAATGAATTGATTTATCCGAGGCAGTACGGCCATAGAATAATATCTTCCCTATTCTTTCACTTGCGGCATCCACGCTACACCTTTGCCAAGCTATTTAACATAAAATAATTTTCAATTTTCAATTCTCCTTGCGTGAAATCTTAAAATTATTGCCTGCCGCCTACAGAAAGCAAACGCTGTGGGTCGTATTTTCGGTATTGCTTAGGGCGGTACTGAACTTCGCAGGTTTGGCTGCCATCTTGCCCTTGCTATATCTTATATTAGATACTTCTGGTTCGTTCAGTCATCCCCTCTTGCTTAGCTTGCAAAGCAGCTTGGGTATTGCCGATGAGCAATATTTAGTCTGGCTGATTGCCGGCGGAGTACTTCTCTTCATCTTACTCAAAAATATCTTGGTCATCTTGTTGAGCGGATTTCAAATGAAATATGTTACCTCCCTGTATGCCTATTTTTCGGAGCGGTTGTATGAGGCCTATTTTCGCAAAGGCTTGTTGTTCGTCAAGCAGTCGCACACTACCGCCTTGTCACATAAAATCAACGGGGTGTGTTACATCTTTTCCCAAAACGTATTGTCCCTCTTTTTTACCATGGTGGGCGAAGCCGTGTTATTGCTGCTGATTTGGGGCTTTCTGTTTTTTTATGCATGGGAACCGGCTGTTTTTATCCTGCTCTGTTTATTGCCGGCCTTATTGCTTTACCTCTACACCGTAAAACATCAATTGACTAAAAACGGCAAGGCCGAAAATGAGGTAATGCGCCAACAGGCGCGCGTTGTGGCTGAAACTTTCAGAGGCTATTCCGAAGTAAAACTCAACCACGCTTACCCCTTATTCAAACGAACTTTCAGAGAAGGGTTAAAGAAGATTGCTTACTATCGCCGTAGAATCGAACGAGTGTTGCGAATGCCAAGCGCTTTTATGGAAATTGCAGTATGTTTGGGTCTGATTATTTTAGTGCTGTTGGGGCGCGGCGATGCCTCGATGCGCTTGCTTTTCGGCGTTTTCGCCGTAGCCGCGCTGCGAATGTTGCCTGCCGCCCGCAGTCTGATTACCGGATGGGCGCAACTGAAAAATAATGCTTACACCATTGAGATAATCAGAGAGGCGCTTGACGGCGAAGCCGCAGCCGGCAGCGCTGTGCAGGAGGCTCCGGCTATATCCGGTTTCAGCCGCGACTTGCTTGTCGAAAATTTATGCTTTTCTTTTCCCGACGAGGACAAACCGGTGATTAATAATTTTTCATTGCATATCAAAAAAGGCGAAAGGGTTGGTATTAAAGGCGCTTCGGGAATAGGAAAAAGCACCCTGTTTAATTTATTGTTGGGATTTTATACCCCGCAATCGGGCGAAATTCGTATTGACGGAATACGGCTGACTGCCGGCAACAGCGGCTCGTGGCAGGCGTTGGTGGGCTATGTTCCCCAAGACGTATTTGTGATGCACGGAACCCTGGCCGAAAATGTGGCTTTCGGCAGGGAAGAAAAGGATATTGACTACGGCAGGGTGATGGAAGTTTTGGCGCAGGTACAATTAAAAGATTTCGCAGACGGCTTGCCCGAAGGTCTGCACACCCGTTTGGGCGAGAGCGGCAGCCGTTTATCGGGCGGACAGCGGCAACGGATAGGTATAGCCAGAGCCTTGTACAAGGGCGCCGAAGTCTTATTCTTCGACGAAGCCACCTCATCGCTCGATGCCTTGACAGAGGAAGAAATCAGGCAATCGCTTGATTATTTATCGGCGAGCAACCAATCATTAACCATGTTGGTAATAGCGCACCGCCCATCTTCCTTAGCCTTCTGCGATAGAATCATTGAGATATGAGACTGTGAGACTATGAGACTGTGAGACTATGAGATGTGAGACTATGAGATGTGAGACTATGAGATATGAGACTATGAGATATGAGACTATGAGATATGAGACTATACTCGTAACTTGTAACTCGTCACTCGTCACCCGTCACCCGTCACTCGTCACTCGTCACCCGTCACTGAATAACTGAATAACTGATGTCCGATTATTGTAACTCGTCACCCGTCACCCGTCACTCGTCACCACAAACACACCGCATTGCGAATCAACTCGTAGTTTCGCAGGGAATAAATTTAAACAGGATTCCCGGATTTAGTATTTTTGAAATGCTTGATGCGACAACGGCTGCTCCCTTGCTGACCATACAGGGCGAAGCGTCGTTATCGTCTTGGGAAATCTCTCCTTTGCACAGCTTCCCTTTCGAAAACGATGAGGTGATATGCGACTTTGCCTGCAATGGCGATACTTACCTCTTTCGCATGAGGCCTCCACAAGGCGCTCCCTATCTCATGGAGATAAGGCAACGGGGCGAAACTTTCCTTGCACAAACAAATATGAACGCCCAAACACCCGCTTTCCTGCTTCGCTTTGCTTGTTGGATGGCTTTCGGCATTGCGGCGCTTCATCGT
>Ga0209737_10001002_pt1 | contig 21189 bp, 25 predicted proteins | sample TergutCu122P3_FD_187284 | JGI IMG/M metagenome (GOLD analysis project Ga0209737, IMG submission 187284) | Cubitermes ugandensis P3 segment gut microbial communities from Kakamega Forest, Kenya - Cu122 P3 (SPAdes) (version 2) | ecosystem: Host-associated > Arthropoda: Insects > Digestive system...
TACCGCTTCGGGAAGCATGCCTCCCAAACGGAGTACAGTAGCCGGAAGTCGGCGGGAGGTCAAGCGTTATCAGAAAACAGAAGTCAGAAACCAGATGCCAGGACGCCGTCATTTTCTCGGGGCGGGTTTCAAACCCGCCCGCCATTTTGTCTCACGCGAAGGCGCGAAGCCGCGAAGGAACGCACGTTCCTTCCCCTTCAAGGGGAAGGTCAGGATGGGGATGGGGTTGTGTAGCCTGGACAAGCGAAGCGCAGTCCGGGAGCGTTTTTTTTGGATTCTGCGACTCCGCTTCCCGCCACGCTTCGCTCGCAGCTAAAGGCTTCGCGCAGAATGACGGAGTTGCTTCTTCGCGGCTTCGCGCCTTCGCGTGAGATAAAAAACGCCGCGGTTCGCTGCGCTCACCGCCAACCTACGCGTCGCGCAGAATGACGCAATTATTTACCGCGCCTCCGCGTGAGGATATTTTTCGTGGCCTTCGTGTTTTTCGTGGTTAACGTTTTTTGCCTTTTCGTGGTTAAACGTTTTTCTACGGCCTGCGCGCCGCCGCCATCACGGTCATCCCATTCATGTATTTTTGCAATACTTTCGGAACCCGCACCGAGCCGTCTTCCTGCTGGTAGTTTTCCAGCACGGCCACCAGTGCACGACCGACCGCGAGGCCGGAGCCGTTCAGGGTATGCACGAGTTCCGTTTTGCCCTGCGCATTACGAAAACGCGCCTGCATGCGCCGCGCCTGAAAGGCTTCGCAGTTGGAGCACGATGAGATTTCACGGTAGGTGTTCTGCGCCGGCAGCCACACTTCGAGGTCGTAAGTTTTCGCCGACGCAAAGCCGATGTCGCCGGTACACAGCGCGATCACGCGGTACGGCAATTCCAGCGCCTGCAATATCGCTTCCGCGTGGCCGGTCAAGGCTTCGAGCGCCTCATACGATTGGTCGGGATGAACGATCTGCACCATCTCGACTTTATCGAATTGATGCTGGCGAATCATGCCACGGGTGTCTTTGCCGTAGCTCCCCGCTTCCGAGCGGAAGCACGGCGTATGCGCGGTCAGTTTGATCGGCAGCGCATCGGCAGACAAAATTTCGCCGCGCATGGAATTGGTCAAGGTGATTTCGGAGGTGGAAATGAGGTACAAATTCTCGCCCTCTCCTTCGGATCCGCCTTTTTTCACAGAAAACATGTCGGCTTCAAACTTGGGAAGCTGTGTTGTTCCGGTCAGGGTTTCGGCGTTGACGATGTACGGTGTGTAGCACTCGGTATAGCCGTGCTGTTGCGTGTGCGTGTCGAGCATGAACTGCGTCAGCGCCCGATGCAAGCGCGCCAGATCGCCACGCAGAAACACAAAGCGCGAACCGGACAGTTTCGCCGCCGTTTCAAAATCCAGCCCTCCCAACAGCTCGCCGATATCGGTGTGGTCACGCGGCGCAAACGCAAAGGTGCGCGGCGTTCCCCAGCGCCGAATCTCGACGTTATCGGTTTCTGACGCGCCGACCGGCGTCGTTTCGTGCGTCAGATTGGGCAGCATCAGCAAAAAATCGCGCAACCGTTCTTGCAGTTCGGCCAATGAAGTTTCCATCTTCGACAGCGCATCGCCCAACCCACCGACGTCCGCCATCAGCGCCGAAGCGTCCTCACCTTTGCCTTTGGCAATGCCGATTTGTTTGGAAAGCGCGTTGCGCTTCGCCTGCAATTCCTGCGTCTGCGTCTGAAGCGTCTTGCGCTCATTTTCGAGACGTTCAAACGTCGCGGTATCCAGCGCAACGCCGCGTTTGGCAAGCCCCGCCGCAACGGCGGCAAGATCCTGACGGAAAAGATTGATGTCGAGCATGTCGGTTTTGAATCGGATAATGAGAAATAGGCGCTAAATGATAGAGTCGAAGTAAAGCTCCAACGCCTCCCGAAGGTTCGCGATGGCTTCCTCCTCGGTATCTCCTTCGCTGGCGACTTCAACGTCAAGACAACGCGCCACACAGGCGCCGTCTTCCTCGAAAACCACACATTTCAGCGTACGTTTCATAGTGGTTATATTAGCACATGACTTTGGTTCATCCCCGCTTGCGCGATACGAACAAATCACTCGTAACGCACGCTGATCACTTCATAAACCCGAACGCCCGCCGGCGCATGAACTTCCGTCTGATCGCCCTCGCTTTTACCGATCAGCGCCCGCGACACCGGCGAATGCACGGAGATTTTCCCCGTTTTCATATCCGCCTCATCGTCGCCGACGATGGTGTACGTCCGGCGCTCGCCACTGTCGATATCCTCGACATCGACCGTCGCGCCGAAAACCACCCGCCCATCGGCATGCAGCGTCGTCGGGTCGATCACATGCGCCACCGCCAACTTGCTTTCGATCTCCATAATGCGCCCTTCGATGAACCCCTGACGCTCACGCGCCGCTTCATAATCGGCATTTTCCGTGAGGTCGCCATTGGAACGCGCATCGGCAATCGCTTGAATGATACGAGGCCGGTCCACCGTCTTCAGCCTTTGAAGCTCGGCCTTGAGCTGGGCTGCGCCCGCAACAGTCATTGGAACCTTTTTCATCACACCCTCGGCATGAAAAAACAAAAAGAAAAGACCGGAAGCGCTTGCTTCCGGCCATGAGTTATGTTTGAAGTATATCAGGAATCCCGATAACGGTGTCAAGTCATCAGGAATCAGAGGTCAGGGATTAGGGATCAGAACGGAGCACGCCCGTCCCGCCCGCATTTTGTGTTCCCGGATGGCGCTTCGCTTATCCGGGCTACGCGCTGAACTCTGATCCCTGCCCGCACAGTTCTTCCAGGCATTGCTCAATGACATACCTCGTTTTAGGCAAAACCCTGTTCATCGGAAAAAACCGACCGATAACGGTTTCCGCCTGTCCCGCCGTTCGGATACCCAACTTTTGAAACAGGAATTTGATATCGTTGTAATCTTGTCCTTCAACCCTTGAGGACATCAGTTTCATCGCCAACAGGTAATCCGGCGTCACTGTAGAAACCTTCAAATTCCCAAGCTGAAGGAAATCTTCTGTCTCCACGTTGTCGTTCACAAAACCTTTCACGCTGTCGTTCAGCCAGTTCTCCGGCAATCCATATTCGCGTGCGATTTTCTCGGTCAATCGATTGATTTCGCTTTTCGGCTCGTAGAGCGCATCAATATCCTTCGTCATGTCCCGTGCTGAATGCACAAGACACATCGCAGCCCCGCCGGTCAGGATGATTTCACCCTGGCTGTCCATTTTTTCAAGTTCTTCCCCTAAAATTTCGAGGTACTTTATCAGTTCATCTCTGCGCATAAAAACAGCCCGTCAGACTCGCGCTAAAAAGTTTTCGTCCACAAACAAATTTCTGAATTTGAACTCCGTGGGAGATTTGTACATGAACAAAAGGCGCAAATTCCCTTTCGCGTTGCAGTCGAAATAGGGTTTTTCTGCCATCCTGTATTTTTTATCCATCACCCACGCCGGAACCGGTAATTCGTAATCATTGGCCAGCTTATGCGCCGTCGCCGCGAACAGCGCCGCGTGTTCTTTTCCGACATTCGGATACTCGTCCGGCGCATCTGCAAGCATCGCCTTCCGTGCTTCGTTGGGCTGTCGGTAAAAGTCGTCAAGAAAATCGCCCAGCGCAATGTAAAAATCTGCGCCGTTATTGATTTCTTCCATGGCTTTCGCAATCGTCAACATTTCACTTACCTCTTGGCGTAGTATACACCTCCCTCTACTCTCTCCCGCGAAAATAAAAAGATGTTTATGCTACGCCCGCAATGAAACACTCTCTGACCTCTGATACCTGACCTCTGACTCCTGCCCTCAACAAATCCTCGGCAACTGCTCTCCCGTCAGCCAGTCAACGATGCGGCTGCCGCCGAACGCGGTTTTCATCTGCACGAAACGATGGTCGTCTTCGATGACTTCGCCGATGATCGCCGCTTGGCTACCCAACGGATGCGCGCGCATCGCCGCCAGCAAACGCTCGGCGTCTTCCGCCGCGCAGATCGCCACCAGTTTGCCTTCGTTCGCCGCATACAACGGATCGAGTCCGAGGAATTCGCAGGCCGCGTTGACTTCGGGGCGCACGGGCAGCGCCGTTTCGTGAATGACCATGCCGCAGCCCGACTGTCGCGCCAATTCGTTCAACGTCGTCCCCAGTCCGCCGCGCGTCGGATCGCGCAGGCAATGGATGTCGGGCACGTGCGCAACCATCGCCGCCACCAGCGTGTGCAATGCCGCCGTGTCGGAGCGCAACGCTGTTTCAAACGACAGTTCTTCGCGCAACGCCATCACCGCCACGCCGTGATCGCCGATGGTGCCGCTCACCAGAATTTTGTCGCCGGATCGTGCGCGGTCGCCGCGAATGTCAACGCCCGACGGCACGACGCCGATGCCGGTAGTCGTGATGAAAACGCCGTCGCCTTTGCCCTTTTCGACAACTTTGGTGTCGCCGGTCACGATCGGGACATGGGCTTCGCGCGCCGCCGCCGCCATCGAATCGACGATGCGCTTCAGATCGGCCAGCGGCAACCCTTCTTCAAGAACGAACGATGCCGCCAGGTACAAGGGGCGCGCGCCCGCCATCGCTACGTCGTTGATCGTGCCATGCACCGACAAGCAACCGATGTCGCCGCCGGGAAAAAACAGCGGCGAGACCACATGCGCGTCGGTGGACATCACCATTCGTCCTGCCGTCACATCGAAGGCCGCCTGATCGTTGCCCTGACGCAAATAATCGTTGTCGAACGCTTCGGCAAACAGTTCGTCGATCAGTTGCGCAGAAGCGCGACCGCCGCTGCCATGACTCATGTCGATGCGTCCGTTCTCGAAATCGAGCGGTCGAATATAATCGGCGCGACGCCTGGATTTCGTTGTGCTCATGTGTTTGTTCCTTGTGTTGCCGCGTTTTCCGCCGCATTTTTCGCCGCAATTTTCGCCGTTTTTTCCGCCGCTTTTTTCTTGTCACGAAAACGCCCGTAAGTATAATGCGCGGCGCAAGCGCCTTCGGACGACACCATGCACGAACCGAGCGGATTGTCCGGCGTGCAGGCGGTGCCGAACACTTTGCAATCGCGCGGCGCTTTGATGCCGCGCAGAATCTCGCTGCACTGGCAGGCTTTGTGATCCGGCACTTTGCGGTACGTCAGCCCGAACCGGATTTCGGCATCGAATGCGCGGTAATCCGGGTGAATTTGCAACGCGCTTTTCGGCATCTCGCCTAAACCGCGCCATTCGAAACTGTCACGCAGGATGAATGTTTCCGCCATCAACGCCTTGGCTTTGACGTTACCTTCCCTCGTCACCGCCCGCGTGAATTCGTTTTCGACTTCGGCGCGCCCTTCGTTCAACTGACGCACCAGCATCAGAATCGCCTGCATCACGTCGAGCGGCTCGAAACCGGAAATCACCATCGGTTTGCGAAAACGCGCCACGAACGGTTCGTAAGCGCCGCTGCCGATCACGGTCGAAACGTGCGCCGGCCCGATGAACCCGTCGAGACGAGCGCCGATTTGACCCGTGCCCGCGCTGGCCTCGGCCAGCGTCAACAGACAGGTAATCGCCGGCGGCGTCAGCACATGGTTGCAGAACACGCTGAAATTTTTCAGCCCCAAGGCTTTCGCCTGTTTCAGAATCAGCGCCGTCGGCGGTGTGGTCGTCTCGAAACCGATGGCAAAAAACACCACCTGGCGTTCGGGATGTTTCTGCGCCAACGTCAGCGCATCGGCGCACGAATAAAGCATTCGGATGTCGGCGCCCTGCGCTTTCGCTTTTATCAGCGAAATGCCGCCCGATGCCGGCACGCGCATCGTGTCGGCGTAGGTGCAGACCATCGCGCCGTGTTCACGCGCCAGTTCAATCGCGCTGTCAATCCGGCCAATCGGCAACACGCACACGGGACAGCCCGGGCCGTGAACCATGCGCACATTCGGCGGCAACAAATCGGTCAAGCCGTAGCGTGAAATCGCGTGGGTGTGGCCGCCGCAAAATTCCATCAAGTGATAATGCCGCTCTGCTTTCGCTTCACGCGCAATGGCCTGCGCCAGTTGTTGCGCCAACGCGCCGTCACGAAATTCGTCGATGTATTTCATGGTTGTCTTTCCGCTGTCTGCGCTGTCGATGCTTCCTCGGTCAATCCCGCCGCGCGCATCATCGTCAGCGTCGCTTCCGCTTCCGCCGGATCGAGTTTCGATAACGCATAGCCGACATGAACAATCACGTAATCGCCCACCGCCACATCATCGACCAACGCCAGCGACACGTGATGGCGCACGCCCGACAACTCAACGATGGCCGTCTCGTCGTCCTTTTTTTCCATGATCCGTACCGGTATTGCCAGACACATATTCGTGCTCCTTGAGCCTCAAAATCTTTTGAATTGCCTTGCCACCCAGGCTTGCCCCAAACTCAGTCCGCCATCGTTGGCGGGCGCTGCCTGCGCCTGCCATACCGTATGACCGCGCGAACGCAATCCTTCGCTGATGCCACGCGATAATAACGCATTCACAAAACATCCGCCGCCGCACACGATGTATTCGAGACCGAGCCGCCGCGCTGCGGCGTCCGCCCATTCGGTAACGGCGGCGATTAAAGTACCATGAAACAGCGCCGCGCCGTACAAAGCATCGTCGATGTCGAACAAGCGTTGTACCAGCGGCAAAAGGTCGAGCGTGCCGTTCGGTTGGATTTGGTACGCCGAAGCATCAATAGGCAACTGCGCTGGTAAACGCACGTTTTGTTTGCTTCTTAGATAGCGATGCGCCAACCCTTCAAGCCGCATCGCCGCTTGCCCTTCAAAAGTCATCTGCTCACATACCTTCAACGCACCCGCCGCCGCGTCGAAGTAGCGCCCCATGCTGGTGGTCAGCGGCGCATGCGATGAACCCGTTTCCAATGCGCGCGACAACAGGTTAGCAGCCGCCAAAGCCGCCGATTGCTTCGGAAAACAACGCTCGATTTCGTTCGCCCAGCCCGATTGCGCCAACACGCTCGCCGCCATCCGCCAGGGTTCGCGCGCCGCTTTATCGCCGCCGACAAGATGCAACGGCGTCAGATGTCCGACGCGCTCGCATTGTGTAGCATCCACGCGCAACAATTCACCACCCCATGCCGCGCCGTCGTCGCCAAGGCCGATGCCGTCAAACGCCAACCCCAGCACCGGCGCATCCATCCGGTGTTCTGCAACCACTGCCGCGATGTGCGCGTGATGGTGCGCCACCTCAACCGTCGGCACATTGAAACGTCGCGCCAACGCAGCAGCAGCTTGCGTACTGTAAAAATCAGGATGGCGGTCGTGTGCGATGCGCGTCGGCGTCACATCAAGCAGTTTCAAAAGATGTTCAATCGCTTCATCAAAAGCGCGGCAAGTCGCGGCGTTGTCGAGGCTGCCGATGTGCGGCGATAAAAACGCTTCATCGCCGCGCGTCACGCAGACCGTGTTTTTGAAATAACCGCCCACCGCCAGCACCGGCGGCGCATCGGAAGCGCCGCTCAAACGGATGGCGCGCGGCGTATAACCGCGCGCACGGCGGATGAATTGTGGTAACTGAGGTGGTAACAGCGATGGCGACGTTGATTCGGTGATCGGTGTTCGCACCACGCTGTCGTCGCAACGCGCGACAATGGCGCGGTCGTGCATCAGCCAGCCGTCGGCGATACCCTGCAATCGCTGCAACGCTTCTTCGTTGTCGATCACCAGCGGCTCGCCGCCCGGATTGGCTGACGTCATCACCAATGTCAACGGCTGCGCTTCGTTGAGCCAATCCGGCGTCGCCGGTCGGCCCTGCGCTTCGTGAAACAGCAAATAATGCAGCGGTGTGTACGGCAGCATCACGCCCAGCGTGTTCATGTCCGGCGCAATGCCGACAAGCGCCGCATCGGCATGCGCTTTCTTCGGCAACAACACGATGGGGCGCTCGACGCTTTCCAGCAACGCCGCTTCTTCTTCCGACACATCGCACCATTGCCGCGCCGACGTGGTGTTCAACACCATCAATGCAAACGGTTTTTCGTCGCGCGCTTTGCGACGCCGCAATTCGGACACGGTTTCAGCGCGCGTCGCATCACACACCAGATGAAAACCGCCCAGCCCCTTGATCGCAATGATCTCACCGCGCCGGAGACGTTTCAGCGTTTCGGAAATCGCATCATTATTCTCTCCCCTCTCCCCTTGTGGGAAGCAAACCCCCGTCGGCTTTGCCGACACCCCCTTTGAAAAGGGGGCTAGGGTCGGGGGAGAGGTGGAAAAGGTCTCCCCTCTCCCGCTTGCGGGAGAGGGGTTGGGGGAGAGGGGGATTGAAACCCCGTCCCCACCCCCACCCTCCCCTTGAAGGGGAGGGCTTTGCGCATCACACCAATGCAAACGCGGCCCGCATTGCGGACAAGCATTCGGTTCGGCGTGAAAACGTCGATGCGTCGCATCCGTGTATTCGGCCAGACAGGCCGGACATTGCGTGAACGCCACCATGCTGGTCATCGTCCGATCATACGGCAAGCCGCGCACCAGCGTATAACGCGGCCCGCAATGCGTGCAGTTGATGAACGGGTAACGGTAACGGCGATTGTCAGGCAACAGCATTTCGTGCAGACAATCATCGCAGATGGCGCTGTCCGGTCCGATCATGGTGGCAAGCGCGCCATCGTGCGCACTCTTGATGACCTCGAAGCCGCGCGTATTCGGAACAGGTGCAACCTCTTGCGGTATCACGTCGTCGATACGCGCCAGACGCGGCGCTTCCGCCAACAACCGTTGCACGAAAGTGTCCAGTTGCGACGCGCTGCCCTCGGCTTCGATGATGACGCCGCTGACGCCGTTTTGCACCCAACCGCCCAACGCCATTTCGCTCGCCAGTCGGTGAACGAACGGCCTGAAACCGACGCCCTGCACGATACCGCGCACCTGAAAACGTTTGCGTAGCCGGAGCAGCGTATCCGGCGACATTAACGCGCCTGCAACTGCGCTTCCAGCGCCGCGACTTTCTGCCGCAACGCCTGAACATCATTCAAGCGCGCGTGACGCGCCGCTTCGACGCCGCGCTTCAACCAGGCGAGCCAGTCGTTCATCCCTTCGCCGGTCGTCGCCGACACTTTCATCACCGTCAACGTCGGCTGAATCCGGCGCGCGTAAGCCACCGCCTGTTCGACATCGAAATCAACGTGCGGCAGCAAATCCATCTTGTTGATCAACAGCACGTCAGCGGCGCGGAACATATCGGGATACTTCAACGGTTTGTCGGCACCTTCGGTCACCGAAAGAATCGCCACCTTGTGCGCTTCGCCGAGATCGAATGCGGCGGGACACACCAGATTGCCGACGTTTTCGATAAACAGCAAAGCATCTTCAAGTTTCGGCAATTTCGGCAACGCCTGCGCGACCATTCGCGCATCGAGATGGCAACCTTTGCCGGTGTTGATCTGCACGGCAGGCGCGCCGGTCGCGCGAATGCGGTCGGCGTCGTTTTCGGTTTGCTGATCGCCCTCGATCACCGCGCACGACACCTCTTTACGCAATGCTTCGATGGTGCGCACCAGCAGCGTCGTCTTGCCAGAACCGGGGCTTGACACCAGATTCAGTGCGAACAATCCCCGATCGGCGAACTGTTGCCGGTTCTGCCGCGCCACCGCGTCGTTTCTCTCAAGCAGGTCGCGCTCGATTTCGATCACCCGCGCTGCCGACACGTCCGGCGCATGCACCGCGCCGAGCGGCGCGTGTGGATGCGTGTGATCGTGCGAATGCGTCTGGCTGTGCGGATGCTCATGATCGCCGTGGCTGTGTGCATGACCGTGCGCGTGACCATGCCCGTGCTCATGCGGATGGTCATGCGCGTGCGGATGAGCGTGGCTGTGCGCCTCGCCGCCGTGCGTGTGTGTGTGCGTATGTTCGTGAACGTGCGCATGGCTGTGCCAGGTTCCGTCCTCGTGCTGGTGCCAATGAGGATCGCCCTGCCCTTCGCTCACCGGCACGCCGTCAATTCTCACTTCGCCATGACCACAACCGCAAGTCGAACACATCATCGTCTCCTTTTCTTTTCTGAGATTTCTTAGATAACTTCAATCGACGCAATCCGCATCGCGTCGCCTTGCGTCACCGTCAACTGATAACGCCCGCATTCCGGGCAAGCGTCGCCGAGTTTCGCCAGCGCCACGGTTTTGGAGCACAGCATGCACCAGGCGGCGCCCGGAACTTCGATCACTTCAAAACGTGCGCCCTCAGCAAGTGTGCCGCGCGTCACCACATCAAACGCGAACGCCAGCGCGCCGCGGTCGGCGTGCGACAACGCGCCCAGTTCAAACTGCACCGATGTCACTCGCTGTGCGTTGTTTTTCCGCGCCGTGCTTTCGACGATTTCCAGCATGCTCTCGGCGAGCGACATCTCATGCATGAACCACCTCGATATCAAACGCAACGCACGGATCAAGCATTTGAACCAACCAGGTCGCGTGCGTCCGCAAACGAGCAACATCGGTCGCCGACAAACCGATCAACGTGGCCAGTGCGCCATCGCGGTGCAAATTCCAATCGGTCGGCGCACACAGATCGTAAGCGATAACGTTCTGCGCTGCCAGTCGCGCCCGATGCACCAGCACACCGCGCGCGCATTCAACTTCCGCCATGCCGTCGCCGTCGCCGAGCGAATGAATGCGAATCCAGGGCCTTCCCTCTTCCGTCGCCGTATCGAGCAGTCCACTCAACGTTCTCGCCACATCGACCAGCCGCGCCCACAGCCTCGCCGCCGCGCTGTTTCCGAAATGCGCCGCGACTTGTTCCATCCGCAAATCCTGTTCCACGCGCCACCAGGCGCTTGCGTCGTAAGGCGCATGCACCAACGCCCGCCAGGACAACTTGTCGGCGCGAAACATCGCCAGCGGCAACGGCGACAACGCCGTTTTCCCCAGCGTCGGAACATCCTCGGCCATTTGCCGAAACCAGCGCATCACCGGCAGTGCATCGTTCGATGCGCCGTTTTCTTCTCCCTGCCAGTTCAGGACAGAAACACCATGCACATGGCGCGCGCAAAAATGATCCCATGCCTGCGCAATCGGTTTCGCTTCCTGAGTCAACGCAGCGAACGCCGACGCCTCATCATGCACATCGCTGCACAACGCCTTTTGCAACCGCGCCAGAAATGCCGTGCTGTCGCGCCAGACTTGCGAAAAATCGGCGATCAGCGCCGCGCCTTGTGCCGACTGCCGCGGCAACAACGTCTCCGGCAAGCCGAGACACAACGAGCGCAAACTTTCCTGAACGCTCTCGATTTTCACCGCCAGCGTGTGCGCTGCGATCCGCGTTGCCGACAACGGTTGCCCGCGCGCTGCGCTGGTCGCGCCCGCCGCCGCCGCCGCCTGCGCCTGTGCGCAAATGCTGAAAACCGAAGGCAGCAGCGTTATTGCCGCCGATGCCTGTTTTTGCGCCAGCAAGGCCGTCGCGTCAAAACGCGGCAATCGTACGTCTATCGCGCGCACGCGCTCGCCGTCGGTCGTCAACGTCAGCATCAGTTCGCGTTTCATTTCGTCGTTTCCTTGTTCAAAAAGCGGCCACGCAAAAAATCACGCTTCGACAGCGGCGTCGCCATTTTTTCCTGCAAGGTCGGTCGTTTTTTTTCTTCGCCCGATGTTTCCGGCACATCGTCCTCAAACAACATTTTCAACGCGAATTCAGCGGTTTGTCGCGCTGTTTCGTGATCGCCGAACTGCTGCATCGGCGAAAACAGCGAACACATCATGTATTCGCCGAACGACGCATCATGCGCCATGATGAAATCGTAGTCGCCGGCCGGAAACGGATAATGCAGACGATCCCCGCGCTCAATCGTCGGCCAGTGTTCCGACTCGCGCGGCAACAGCATCAGGTTCATCATCCAGGGCGTCACGATCACGCCCAGCCAGAATTCTTTCCAGGGTTGAAAACCGACGGCTTCCACGCGCAGCGCAGGATTGAGAAAAGGCAAGCCCTGCATTCGGGTGTTCCCGATGTGCTCGAACGCCGCGCAGAGACGCGCCGACGGGTCAGGCAACACCGCAGGCAACGCCATTTCGGCGCAAGCATCGCTAGCCATCTGCATTTTCCTTCTGCATTTTCCTGTTTACGCTTCGTCGCTCAACACCAGAAACTGATCCTTGGTCGCGCTGCACAGCGGACACGTCCAGTGTTCCGGTAAATCGTAAAACGGTACGCCCGGCGGGATTTGCCATTCGGGATCGCCTTCCGCCGGATCGTACACATACCAGCATATTTTGCATTCGAGCCGCGTGGTCGGGCCGATTTTGCTGCCATCGCCGAGATAAGAGCCTTCAAAAAGCATCTTCAATCCTCCGTATCGGCGCGCATCCAGGAAATCAACTCCGCCAACCGCCCGCGCGCGTCCTCGATATCTTCGGCAGCCGCCAGAACCAGCGATGGCCTTTCGGCAACCACCAGCGTGTTCAGAATCAATGTGTTCTTGTTGTTGAATTGCTGAACGCGCCAGACATGGCGCGCTCCTGTTGATGTCACCCGGCAACTGCCGAAACTTTTTGAAATAATCGCCAGCGACCCGACCGGCAACGCTTCCTGTAACGCCTGATGGTCGGCGGGTGTCAACGGCAGCAAGGTCAAATTGATCTCGTGCGACGACGCCGCCCCGTTGCGTTTGAGCGACGCCAGTTGCGCGCGAATTTCGGTGAACAACGCCGGCGCGTTCATCGCGCCCTCCGGAAAAGCAATATCCGGCAATGCCGGCTGTGCGCCACGATGCGCCGCATCGAGCAACACGGTCGGTAAACTGCTCGCTTCCAGCCAATAAGAGGTTTCTTTTTCAGATGTTTCTTTTTCCTTCACATCCAATTCGCGCACCCGCCAGAGACCGGTGAACACCGACTCCTGCACGCGCACATCGCAACCCGGCAACCCCTCGACACGGGCGCTGACCTCACCTTCGCCCAACACCTCGTCCAGAACATTCAACACCGCTTCCGGTTGGCCGCGTAAATCGAGTCGCGGCCCTGTCGCCTGCGCATCAAACGTCCAATCGTTCAACGCATCGAGAAATGTTTGCAGCAATTGCTGCGCCGCTTTCACCGCCGAAGTGTCGGCATCCTCCGGCAAGTGCGGCATCGAAAACGTCGCCATACCGCGCGGCATTTCGGGGTATTGCAACGCATCGTCGTCGTGTCGGGCATCCGCCGGTGCGGCATGAATGGGAATGGAGAGTGGTTTCATCAAGACATCCGTTGTTTTCAAACTCAATGGCAATGATCGTCGCCGTCGGCAGAACGAACCGTCACGCCGACCGTCGGTGCCCGACCCGGCGTCGTCTGCTGCAAACGCGCCATTTCCTGTTGGTACTCCTCCCAGGGACGCATCCCGTCGATCGCGCCCACATACCGCCCATCGCGCAGCAACACAAACGCCGGCCAGCGCCCAAAACCGTAACGCGGCTGAAGCGCGCGCGCCGCTTCGGGCAACAACACGCCAAGACGCATCGGCTCCGCCGAATCCGCCAGAAGTTCCGGCGCGATCACCGCCAGATCGAGCGTTTCGCGGTAACGCATCGGGTCTTCGGTGAAAAAAAGCAGAAGCAATCCGGGCGTTTTTTTCAACACTTCATCAAACGCTTCGAGTGAAATCTCAAAAGCGTCGGAACGTTCGAGAAGCCGCGCCACCAGCGGCGGAATTTTAACAGCCGCGTTGACAACAGCGGTTTCCGCAGACGTTTCCATCGTCACGATAGTTCCTTTCTTGCTTGGGTTGCCGCAAGCTCGGCCTGCAAGTGCGGCGGCAAAGACGGTTCGCGATCCACCAGATCGGCAAACAGCGTATCGAGTTGCGATGTGTCGCCGCTCATCGTCTGCGCCAACGCCAACAACGCATCGCTGGTTTGCTCCGCTTCTTCCGGCGTCATCACCCGCAGCGCCGAACCCTGAAACGTCAACACCCAGGTTCCCGGCATCTGATCGCCAACCAACAACATGTTGACCCGCTCGCGTCGCCCCCCGTCGCGCGCTTCGCACCAGACCGCCGTCTCTCCGGTTTCAGTCACCCGCATTGGAATTCCGACACACATTTTTATTTTCTCATCGACAAAACGCGCTCATCGCCGATCCGGCAAGCCGCCGCTTCCGACGGACGTTCGTTCTCATACGTTTCAAGCATCAACGCCTGCGCATTCAGCGGCGTCACGGCTTCGCCTTCCTCGCGCTTCACCACCGAAACGCCCCAGCTTGCCAACTCTTCCGCAGCCAGCGCCACCGCTTCCGGAATCCTCTTTCTGACACCCTCGCACAAACTGCCGCCGAAATCGTCAAGCCGCTCCGGCTGTACACCGATCACCGTGATCTTCTCCGGCTCGGCGCCCAGCAGATAAGCATGCGCCAACACCTCGCTCAACGTCGTCTGATGCGGCGAAATTTTGATCGAACAATGAACGGGAACCTCGGTGTCGCGCAACACCTTCAGCGTCGTCGGCGGCAAACGGAATTCAATCGCGTCGAACACCAGCACATGCGACGAGTCCATCAAATACGGATAAAGCGCCAGACCCTGCGTGCCGCCGTCCATCAGCGTCACCTGCTCGTCGAAACGGTACGCCGCATGCAGCGCCTCAACCGCGCGCACACCAAAACCTTCGTCCGCCCACAAGACGTTGCCTACGCCCAAAACCAGTATTTTTTTCATTGAACAACTTGCCATCTGAATATTGCTGAGCAAACAAGTATCGCATGTCCACTGTTTCCGGCACTTGCGATAAGTCAATTCCGACAAAAACAGTAGGAAAGCACATTGTTCCGCGACTGTCAAATCGCGGGGTCGGGTCGTCACCGGCCTCACGCGGAAACGCGGAGAAAAATGGAGCGCGGACGTCCCGCTCGCAAATTTGCCTCACGCGAAGGTGCGAGGTGTTTTTATTTCTCGCTTTTGCTTTTCCGCTTGACCGCCAGGAGCCGTTGCACATCGCGGATCACGCTCTTGCTGTTCACTTTCAGGTACAGCCATTTCCCATCATGGTAAGTCGTCGCTTGATCGTAAGCGTCCAAAGTCATGGGGGACAATTCGGCACGTATCTCTTCCACCTTTGCCCGCTCGTCGGCGCCAAAAACAATCACGATGGCAAACTGATTCTTTTCCGGAACGAACGTACAGAACGATTTGCTCTTTTTATACCGAAGCGACCAGCCGTGTTTCTTGCCGCCAAAAAGCCATTCCGGATTGAAAACGCCCGGATGACTTTGCGCGATCCAGTTGGAAACCTCCGTCCAGAAAACGTATGCCTTCTTGCCCATCCATGATTCGAGATCTGCCTGGGAGGGCGGCTGTTCCGGGTCAATGATTCGAAGGGTTGGCTGGCTCATGGTGAGGGAAAGCGTAGCACACATTCGGCCACCGTTAACAGCAAAGAACGCAAAGGGTGCAAAGAATGATTCTCACGCAGAGACGCGGAGAGAGCGGAGAAAAAACGTCTCTCTCCCGCTTGCGGATCCCCTTCCCTCGCGTGCGGGGGAAGGTTGGGATGGGGTGGGGTTTTATGGATTTTGGAACAAATAACAGGCCTTGAGCGGTCAAGACCAACTCTCCCAGCGCAGTGACGGTTGTGCCGTTGGCCGGACTGGTCAGGCTGACTTCCGGTACACAAGAAGCGCTCACTGTAATGCTGACGCTTCCGGAGTCGTAGGTGTTGTCGGCATTGTCGGTCAAACGCACGAAGACAGAATGGTTTCCAGTAGGCGCTGCCCATGTGGCGGTATATTGGCCTGCGCTTAAAACCCCCACGGCAACGATATCTGCTCCTGCGAAGAATCCGATTGTCTTTACATCTGTCGGCGCCATATTCGTGTTAGCCGCCAACGAAATCGTGCTACCCACCTGATAAGTGCTGCCATTGGTCGGGGAAGCCAGTATGATCTCTGGTATCGGTGCGGCGCTGATGGTAAGTGTATAGCTTTGCTCTGCCTGAGTCTGTCCATCGGAAACGGTTACGGTGATGTTGTGCGTTCCGAGGGTCGGCAAAGTCCATGTAATGAGGCCATCGCTATCAATGTTCATGTCTGCTGGCGCTACGGTAAGGCTGTAGGTCAGTGCGTCGCCTTCGGGATCGCTGGCGAGGACGGAAACGCCTGTCCAGATGCGGCCACTGCCGTCGATAGCAAGTTTGGCGGCGGAGAGAACGGCGCCGCTGATGCCGGTCAAGCAGAAGATCAGGGCGATGGCGCCGATGCGGCGACCATGAGGTGTACGCAAGTAACGAGCGGCGATCAAGCCGGAGGCGATGGCGATCAAGAGAAGGAGGAGCGGGGTGGACACCGGAATCGGAACGTTTCCGCCTCCGGCACGTAGCAGCGGCGCGAGGACGATGGGTTGGCCGCCGGCGTTTTGAAATAGTGCGTCGGAGGGATGTTGAAGTTCGGCGAGGTCGAGGCGGCGAAGCCAACGGTGGTTTGCGGGGTGATGGTGACGTTGGGAATCCGGTATTCGATGAAGTTGCCGGTCAGGGTGTAGGTCGGATGGTCGGGGTCTGCGCCCTGAGAAGCGAGAGCGCCGCCGACGCAGGCAAAGCGTTCAGCGGAAACAAGCGCGCCGTTGGTGACGGTGACGACGACGGAAACGTCAACGCCGGAGAGGGTTTGGTTTGCGCCAGCGTTGTCGGGAACGGTGACGGTGCAGCCGGTGGCAGGGTTGCCGTCGAGGTTCAGGTAGGTCTGGTAATAAAGCGTTGAAGGCGCTTGGGCAAAGGAAAAACTTGCAAAGGTGAATAACCCGATAATCCACACCAAAAACAGGGCAGTTTTCTTGGACAGCAAACACATGTTAAGCTCCCGACATATCCGACAAAATGCGGTTTCGCTCGGGTATGGGCGCGTTTTCGCCTCTTCCCCGAAGAAACCCCCAACGGCTCAAAGCGAAAACATTTGATGAGACGGTCAGCAAAAGCCGCCGTCATTTAGAATGTCCGCATAGTAAACAAGCATTCTGGATTTGTCAATGCCCAATCCTGCCCTTTATAGCAGCCCCATTCAAGCCGGACAACGGTAAACTTTTATGGACTTCTCTAAAAAAACAGCAAACAAAACAATCGGTTAAGCCCCCCCAACATAGAACCGCCTCTGCCCTTGAGACACCGCTTTCCCCGATCCATGTCAACAAGTTGCAAACAAGCGCTATCTTCCAGTTCCTGCGGTCGCAAAAAACAACGAAGCCGGTGTTAAACCGGCTTCGCTATATGCTTCATTTTCGCTTCAGATGCGCCTTACTCCGACTTCAAACATTCACGCATGAACGTTTTACGTTCGTTGCCTTTCTTGTCGCCCGCCTGCTGATTGCAATGCTTCATTTTTTCTCTCTGGCTTGCCGGTTTTGGGGAAACCGTCGCCTCCTTCTTCTTCGACAGGCATTGCTTCATGAATGCCTTGCGTTCGTCGCCCTTTTTGTCACCCGCTTGCTGATTGCAATACGTCATTCGCTCCTGTTGCGTCATCTGTTGCGTCTCTTGCGCCGCCAACGGCCAGGCCATCAGACCCAACACCCCCAACACGACCAGTTTATTTTTCCACTGTGTTTTCATGATCCTCCCCATTATAAAAAACACTGCTATGCTTGCAGCCCGCCTATTGTAAAACCATTGCCGCGGTTTGCGTTGCGTAGCATGACGGCAACGAAGAATGTGAAGCGATTTGGTTGTATTATTGTGCTTTTCCCCGATTTGCCGGTTTATTAATCTTTATTTTCACGCTCCAACAAAGGATTGCCACCATGATTTTAGTACTCGCTCCCAACACGTCCCCCGACAGCATCGAGTATCGGGCGCTGATCGAACATTTGAGCCAACTGCCCGACATCAAACATCGGGTTCACCGCGAAGTGGGCACTGAGGTCACGCTGACCGAAATCTATCTGATCGGCAACACCCGAACGCTGGTTCAGGAAACCATGGCGCAGCTTCCCTGTGTCAATAAAGTCGTCCGTATCTCGGAACCTTACCGAATCCTCGGTCGCCATCAGCAAGGCGATGATCGAGCAACCTCGTTCGAGTATAACGGTGTCACGTTCGGTCAGGACACCTTTCACGTCTTTGCCGGCTTGTGCGCCGTCGATTCGCGTGAATCGGTCGAAGTGATGATGAAAGCGCTGCAAGAACACGGCCAGGTATGCACCCGAATGGGCGCTTACAAACCGCGCACCAGCCCCTACGCGTTCCAGGGCTACGGCAAAGAATGCCTGCCTTATGTTTTCGAGCTTGCCGGAAAATACGGCATCAAAGTCATCGCGATGGAAATCACGCACGAATCGCAGGTCGATGAGATCCATGACGCGCTCAAAGACACCGGCAACGCCACCGGTGTGATGCTGCAGATCGGCACCCGCAATACGCAAAACTTTGAATTGCTGAAATCCATCGGGCGCCAACAGGAATTCCCGGTGCTGATCAAACGCGGCTTCGGCATCACGCTCGACGAATCGCTGAACGCCGCCGAATACCTTGCCTCGGAAGGCAACCGCAAAGTCGTGTTCTGCCTGCGCGGCATGAAAACCAACATGGGCGACCCGCATCGCAATTTCGTCGATTTCGCACACGTACCGGTGTTGAAACGATTGACCCGGATGCCGGTGTGCATCGATCCGTCGCATTCGGTCGGTACGCGCGCCGCCAGTTCCGATGGCATCCTCGACATCTTTCACGTCGTCGGCCAGGGCATCATCGCTGGCGCCAACATGGTGCTGGTCGATTTCCACCCGTTCCCTGAAAAAGCGCTGGTCGATGGCCCGCAAGCGTTGCGCCTCAACGAGTTGCAATACTTCCTTGACGACTGCGCGCTCGTTCGTGAAGCCTATCTGAAACGCAGCGCCCTTGCCGCCGCGCAGAAAGGTTAAACCCTTCCCGACACCCATGTCAGGCAGCACCGCATCACCGCACGGGAAACACATCGTTTCCGATTATGTTTGCCCGCGCTGGCTCGTCGGCGCACATGCGCAGACCGTGTGGCCGCTCATGCAACCGCGCGTGCCGGTTGCGTGGCGGCGCGAACGAATCGCCACCCCCGATCACGACTTCTGGGATTTCGATTGGCTCGACGCACCGGCAAAAGACGGCGCACCGCTCGTTGTTCTCTTTCACGGTCTGGAAGGCAATTCGCGTTCGCACTACGCCTGCGCAATCATGGCGGCAGTCGCCCGACGCGGCTGGCGCGGCGTTGTGCCGCATTTTCGCGGTTGCGGTGGCGAGCTCAATCTGACGCCGCGCGCCTATCACATGGGCGACCACAACGAAATCGCCGCCATGCTCGCCGCGATTCGCGCGCGCGTGCCGGAGAAAACGGCGCTCTACGCCATCGGTGTTTCGCTCGGCGGTAGCGCCCTGTTGAACTGGCTGGGACGCAACACCATCAACACATTGACGGCCGCCGCAACGGTTTCAACGCCCGTCGATCTGGAACGATCCGCTCGCACGTTTGATGAAGGCGTCAATCGCCTCTACGAACGCAACTTCATGAGTACACTGAAGCGCAAAGCCCTCGCGATGGCGAAACGACATCCCGACAAAATCGATTTCCGAAAAATCGCCGCGGCACGCACATTGACCGACTTCGACGACGTGATCACCGCGCCGTTGCACGGCTTCAAGGACGTCGCCGATTATCGCCGTCGCGCGTCATCGCGTCCCTGGCTCAACACCATCGGGACGCCGACGCTGTTGCTCAACGCGCTGAACGATCCGCTCGTACCCGCCGATTCCCTGCCCAACGAAAAAGAAACCAGCCCTTGCGTGTGGCTCGAACGTCCCAATCAAGGCGGCCATGCCGGTTTTCCCACCGGCGGACCAACTCGCACCTGGATGCCGCAACGTGTGCTAACCTTCTTTGAGCAGCAGCATTGATACTCGCCAACACCCCATGAACTCCTCACCGCCCGCCGAAATTTTCAAAGCCTGCGACGCTCGCAACATAATCCTCGGCGGCGACCTCGGCGGCACCAAAACACTGCTGGCGCTGGCCGACGCCAACGGACGCATCGTCCGCAGCCAGCGTTACGCCAGCGCCGACTACGCAAATTTCACCGAACTGCTCGACGATTTTCTTGCTGGCGGAACTGGCCTCGCCTCCGGCGAGAGCAGCATCACCTCCGCCTGTTTCGGCATCGCCGGTCCGACCGATGGCCAAACCGCCCGCCTCACCTACCTGCCCTGGCAACTGTCGGCGACCGATCTCAGTCGCCGCTACGGCATCGCCCGCACAACACTGGTCAACGATTTCGCCGCCGCCGCGCATGGCTTGGCGAGAGTGTCGCCGGAACACCTCGTCGCATTGCAAACGGGCATCCCCGATGCCGCCGCCCCGCGCCTGATCATCGGCGCCGGCACCGGCCTCGGCGTCGCCGGATTGCTTCCTGAAAATGGCAAGTTTCGCGTCGTCCCGGGCGAAGGCGGCCATTTTGGCTTCGCGCCGCAAACATCTGAACAAGGCGAACTGTGGCGCTGGCTGCTGGCGGAACGGGGACGGGTAACAACCGAGGACATCGTTTCCGGCCCTGGGCTGGCTCGCATCTACCAATTCCTCGGTGGCGAACCAACAATGTCCGAAGCGATCGGCGAGGCCATCTGCTACGGTGATAACGGCAATGCCCGCGCCGACGTCTCACTTGCCAATTCTGCGCTGCAACTGTGGCTGACCTGCCTCGGCGCTTTCGCCGGCGATCTGGCGTTGCACTGGCTCGCCAGAGGCGGCGTCTATCTCGCTGGCGGCGTCATCGCCCGACTGCTTCCGCACATCGACCACACCCCGCTCGTCGCCGCCTTCCGCGCCAAACGCGAACACGCCGGACTGATGCCAGCCATGCCGCTCTACGTCGTCACCGACCAGGAACTCGGCCTGCGCGGCGCACTGGCGCTGGCTGCCGAATTACGCGATTGACCGCAGAGAAAAGCTTTTAACCACGAAAAACACGAAAGCCACAAAAATGGCCGTCTGCGCGTAGCGACGAAGCGATCCAGAAAAAATTTACCGCAAAGAACGCATAGAGCGCAAAGAAAAAACGCCATTCTGCGCGTGTAGGGGCGGGTTTCAAACCCGCCCTTGTATTTCACGCGGAGACAGTTGCGTAGCCTGGACAAGCGAAGCGCAGTCCGGGAAAACCCGCCTACGGCGCAAAGCGCCGCTGATTGGATGGTTGCTTGTTGGACTGCGCCGCTTCGCAGCTTGTCCAACCTACGCGCGACTTTTTTCTGGATTCCCGCTTTCGC
>Ga0209737_10001003_pt1 | contig 21188 bp, 18 predicted proteins | sample TergutCu122P3_FD_187284 | JGI IMG/M metagenome (GOLD analysis project Ga0209737, IMG submission 187284) | Cubitermes ugandensis P3 segment gut microbial communities from Kakamega Forest, Kenya - Cu122 P3 (SPAdes) (version 2) | ecosystem: Host-associated > Arthropoda: Insects > Digestive system...
CCCCGAGAAGCGAGGCTTCGCCTCGCAACTCCTCCCTCCTTATTCTTCGTCAAGAACTTTAAACTTCACGGATTCAGGGAAATATTACACGCCCTATATATGCATATCCTTTTTGGAAAACACTCTTACCGCCACGGCAAAAAGCACGCACGTACCGACAAATAAAGAGAGAATTCCTGCAATCGCACCACCGTCTCCTTCGATTATCCCTGTCGGGTTGAACAGTGTGAAGAACGTACAGTACTTCGCCTTCTCAGCCTTTACACCCGTGTTGGAGAGAGCCTGCAAAATGTACATTAATGCAGGAATCCCCGCCCCGACAGCGATACTGTACTTTGCGTCGTTAAATATACATGAAGCTAAAAAGCATATACTGCCGATAAACAGTTGTAGACAGAGAAGCCCGAAATTTAAAATCAAAAGCTTTGCAACGTCAAGTTCGCCTTTAAACTGCGTCGAACAAATAAGCTCAAGCACCGTCGCATAAGTCACAAGAACCGTTATACCTGTCACAAGAACCTGCATCTGCGTAAAAGCCACCGTCTTGCGTTTAACAGGCGCGGCTGTCAGCATTACCATTGAGGTGTTGTCAACATACTTGGCAATAAGTCCGTTGCCCCGCAAGATTATGAACACCATCGGTACGATTAACAGAATGAACCCATACAGGTATGACGCCATGAAATCTATCAGCGACGTCGCTCCCGCCTTCATGCCTACCGCCGCCATAATCTGAGGCATAAGCTCAACCCATTCGTCAAGCGACCCCATAAGCTTAGGGTCGTACATCGACACGATTACCGAAACGTACAGCGTCATGATTGCGCCGAATATGCCCAGCGTCAGCAAACTGCGCTTCATTTCACGCTTATATAATGTAATGTTCATCACTGGTCACCTCCGTAATAATCCATGAAAATTTTCTCCAGCGTCTGCTTAGTTGAAACTTCGACCCGAACGCCGTTCTGTTTGCCGTCAAAATCCTTGGCAAAAGCAGCGGCTGTCTTTTCGTCGCTGAGCGTTACGGTATACGGGCGGACGTGTTTTTCACGGAGTGCGTCGGTAGTGTCAACGACAACAAGCCTGCCCGCACGGATTATACCTATGCGGTGACAGGTGCGTTCCACCTCGTCAAACATATGACTGGACATAAGAACGGTCTTACCCCGTTCCTTCTCCTCGGCGACAAGTTCAATAAACCTGCTCTGCATAAGCGGGTCAAGTCCCGAGGTCGGCTCGTCAAGTATAAGTATCTTTGGGTCATGCATGAAGGCAGCAGCGATGCCTATTTTCTGTTTCATACCCTTGCTCATTTTCTTGATTTTCCCTTTCGGATTTAGGTCAAAGCGTTTGAGCATCTCTTCGGTGCGGCCGTAACCGTCCATACCGCGGTATTTCGCCATGAACCTCAAAAAGCCGTCGCCCGTCATATCATCAAAAAAAGCTATTTCTCCAGGTATGTAGCCAAGGCTTGCCTGAATTTTCGCACTGTCACGCCAACAGTCAAGTCCTCCGATTGCCGCCGTGCCCGATAGCGGCTTTATAAAGCCCATTAGGTGACGGATAGTCGTCGTCTTCCCAGCGCCGTTAGGCCCGAGAAAACCGAATGCCTCTCCCTCGCCGACAGAAAAAGTTACATTGAATATCCCCCGTCCGTTGCCGTAATCCCGTGTTAGATTACTGATTTCTATTTTGCTCATAAACATTTCTCCTTGCAAAAAGAACGCCTTTCTATAAAGACGCTCTTCATCTTAAATCTTGTAATCTTAGGCAAAGCCTAAGATTACGCTCGCCGACTATGTCGGCGGGCGGGGGCGAGACCGCCGCCTCTATCCCTTGCATTTAATAGGCTGTCAAAAACAGCTTGACAGTCCCTTGTTCTATTCAACAGTAACAGTTTTCATAATCTGCGGGATTACAGGCTTGTCTCCTCTGCCCGTTGCAACCGCTGCAATTTCATCGACAACCTCAATACCCTCAACAACCTTGCCGAACGCCGCATAGCTGCCGTCAAGGTGCGGTGCGTCCTCATGCATAATAAAAAACTGCGAACCCGCCGAGTTAGGCATCGACGAACGCGCCATAGAGAGTACGCCCTTAGTATGTTTAAGGTCGTTCTTAAAGCCGTTTGACGAAAACTCTCCCTTAATCTGCCAGCCAGGCCCGCCCATTCCTGTTCCGTCGGGGCATCCGCCCTGTATCATGAATCCGGGAATAACTCTGTGAAAGCAGAGACCGTTGTAAAAACCCTCTTTGACGAGCTTCTCAAAGTTTGCACACGATTCGGGTGCGATTTCGGGGTAAAGCTCCAGTTTGATTTTTTTGCCGTTTTCCATTTCGATAATTATCATAATTAACCTCCAAATTTATTGTTCTAATTTCGTTAAGAAATTATCATTGAACCTATATTTTCCAATTGTATGCGCATAACGCACCTCTTTCAAAAATTCACTACAATAACTATTATACCAGTTTTCACCTCAAAATGCAATACTTTGGTGAAATTTTGTTGCTGCAATAAGGAGTTGTACAAAATAACCAAAATTCCAAGAAAAAAACGCTAAAAATAGCCAGAAGAAATTTTGCGTTTTCTATGGTGTTTTTTGGGATAATGTGTTATAATAGAATAGTAATTAAAATTTGGAGGTAGATACCAATGGGCAAAAAATTTGTTTACCAGTTTTCTGAGGGCGACGGAAGTATGCGTGAGCTCCTCGGCGGTAAGGGCTGCAATTTGGCAGAAATGACTAAAATCGGACTTCCTGTTCCGCAGGGATTCACTATTACTACAGAGGCTTGTACTCAGTACTATGATGACGGCGCTGTAATAAGCGACGCAATCAAGGCTGAGATTATGGAAAATATCACCAAGATGGAAGTGACTGTTGGCAAAAAGTTCGGCGATAAGGAGAATCCGCTTCTCGTTTCCGTACGTTCAGGCGCAAGAGCTTCGATGCCAGGTATGATGGATACAATCCTCAACCTAGGTCTTAACGACGAAGTTGTAGAAATCATGGCTGAAAAATCCGGTAATGCAAGATGGGCTTACGACTGCTACAGAAGATTTATTCAGATGTACTCCGACGTCGTTATGGAAGTCGGCAAGAAGTTCTTCGAAGAGCTTATTGATGAGATGAAAGAAGCTAAGGGCGTTACAGAGGATACAGACCTCACTGCTGACGACCTTAAAGAGCTTGCTGAACAGTTCAAGGCTGAATACAAGAACAAGCTCGGTTCAGATTTCCCAACCGACCCTGTAGAGCAGCTTATGGGTGCAGTTCAGGCTGTTTTCCGTTCATGGGACAACCCCAGAGCTAACATTTACCGCCGTGATAACGATATTCCTTATTCATGGGGTACCGCCGTTAACGTACAGATGATGGCTTTCGGCAACATGGGCGATACATCAGGCACAGGCGTTGCGTTTACACGTAACCCTTCAACAGGCGAAAAGAAGCTTATGGGCGAGTTCCTTATGAATGCTCAGGGCGAAGACGTTGTTGCCGGTATCAGAACACCTAATAAGATTGAACAGCTTAACGAAATCATGCCTGAAGTTTATGAGCAGTTCATCGACATCTGCAATACTCTTGAAAATCACTACAGAGATATGCAGGATATGGAATTCACAATCGAGGACAAGAAGCTTTATATGCTTCAGACACGTAACGGTAAGAGAACGGCTCAGGCAGCTCTTAAAATCGCTTGTGACCTCGTTGACGAGGGCATGATTACAGAGGAAAAAGCTGTAGCTATGATTGACCCCCGTAACCTTGATACTCTTCTCCACCCCCAGTTCGACCCTGCCGCTTTGAAGTCTGCAAAGGCTATCGGCAAGGGACTTCCAGCTTCACCTGGTGCTGCTTGCGGTAAAATTGTATTCACAGCCGAAGACGCAAGAACATGGTGCGACAAGGGTGAAAAGGTTATCCTCGTACGTCTTGAAACAACTCCCGAAGACATCGACGGAATGAAGGCTGCTCAAGGTATCCTCACAGTTCGCGGCGGTATGACTTCACACGCAGCTGTTGTTGCACGCGGTATGGGTACTTGCTGTGTATCAGGTTGCGGCGAAATCAAGATGGACGAAGCTAACAGGAAGTTCACACTTGACGGCGTAACATATTCCGAAGGCGATTTCATCTCTCTCGACGGTTCAACAGGTAACATCTACGCTGGTGCTATGCCAACAGTAGAAGCTACTATCGACGCTGAGTTCGGTAGAATCATGAGTTGGGCCGACAAGTACAGAGTACTCAAGGTAAGAACAAACGCAGATACTCCTGCCGACGCTAAGAAGGCAAGAGAACTCGGCGCTGAGGGTATCGGTCTTTGCCGTACCGAGCATATGTTCTTTGAGGCTGACAGAATCGGTGCGTTCCGCGAAATGATTTGTGCCGATACGCTTGAAGCACGCGTTGCAGCTCTTGAAAAGATTGAGCCAATGCAGCAGGCTGACTTTGAGGCTCTTTATGAGGCTCTTGAAGGTTGCCCTGTAACCATCCGTTTCTTGGATCCTCCGCTTCATGAGTTCGTTCCTACAGATGAGGCTGATATAAAGGCTCTTGCTGATGCACAGGGCAAATCTGTTGCCGACATCAAGTCTATTATTGAGTCGCTCCATGAGTTCAACCCGATGATGGGTCACCGCGGATGCCGTCTTGCCGTAACATATCCTGAGATTGCTGTAATGCAGACAAAGGCTGTTATCAAGGCTGCTATCAACGTTAAGAAGAATCACCCTGACTGGGATATGGTTCCTGAAATCATGATTCCGCTTATCGGCGACGTTAAGGAATTCAAGGTTGTTAAGAAATTCGTTGTTGAAACCGCTAACGCTGTTATTGCAGAAGCCGGTTCTGACCTCAAGTACGAGGTCGGTACAATGATGGAAATCCCAAGAGCTTGTCTGACTGCTGATGAAGTTGCTAAGGAAGCTGAGTTCTTCTGCTTCGGTACTAACGACCTTACACAGATGGCATTCGGTTTCTCAAGAGACGATGCAGGTAAGTTCCTTGACGCTTACTATGATACAAAGATTTTTGAGGCTGACCCATTCGCTAAGCTTGACCAGGTCGGCGTAGGCAAGCTTATGGAAATGGCTATGACTCTCGGTAAACCGGTCCGCCCTGACCTCCACGTAGGTATCTGCGGCGAGCACGGCGGCGACCCGTCATCTGTTGAGTTCTGCCACAAGCTCGGCTTGACTTATGTTTCATGTTCGCCTTTCCGCGTTCCGATTGCAAGACTTGCTGCTGCTCAGGCTGCTATTTCTGAGAACAAGGCCGGCGTTATCCACGGTTAATTTACAGTATATGATATAACCCCGCCCCGCACTCAATCAAAAGTGCGGGGCGGGGTTTCTTTCAATTAATAAAACCTAATCAAGAAGCATGCGCCGCCGTCAGGGTTATTTCCTGCTTTAACGGTAGCGTTCTGTGCGGTAAGTATCATTTTGCACAGAGCCAGTCCGATACCGAAGCTTCCGTCTTTCGTATGGCTTCCCTGATAAAAACGCTCAAAGATATGCGGAAGGTCGTTTTCGGCAATCCCGTCGCCGTTGTCGCTTATGCGGATTTCCGTATAGACGGCGTTTTGTTTGCAGCGTATATCAATCTGCCCGCCGTTCGGCGTATGTTCGGCACAGTTTTTCAAGATATTCCCGATTGCTTCCGACGTCCAGTTCAAATCGGCATTAACAGTTAATTCGCTTCCGCAATCAGTCCTTAACTCCACATCTCTCAGCTCCATTGCAATCTCTAATGGTGAAAACGACTTTTTCAACAGAGACTGAACAGAGAGGCTCTCTTTCTTGAAAACAGCCGTTCCCGCATCAATCTTTGAAATCTTGAGCAGTGTTGAAAGAAACCAGTCAATTCGCTCAATCAGACTTTCCGCTTCGTAATAAAGTTCGGATTTTCTCTCCTTGCTAAGGTCTGGCTTTGAAAGAAACGAAGTGACAATGCTTAACGTAGTCATCGGCGTCCGCATCTGGTGGGCAATATCCGCCAGAGAATCCGAAAGAAAAGCCTTGTCCTTTTTTAAAATATCTGCCTGTTCACGCAGACGTACAGCCGTTTTTTGAAGTGCATTCCCGAGAACCGACAGTTCGCCCTCTTTGAAACTGTCAAAATCAACAGTATCGTCACCGTGAAGCACTTTATCTACCTGTTCGCTGAGAACCGCCAAGTCACGGTAACGCTTATATGTAAAGAAAACTGTTGCCACGCCCATCAGTATGCATGGCAAAACTATATAAATACAGTTCTTAATCCTGCCATACCGATAGCCGAATAAGACTCCTGCCAAAGTTATGACAAACATAACCGACAGGAGTTTTGCTATTTCCCTGTTTCTTAGAAATTTCACCGCTATTTCTCCATTCTGTACCCCAGCCCTCGGACAGTCTTAATTATTTCAGGGTTTTGCGGATTATCCTCAATCTTGTCCCTTAGCCGTTTAATATAAACCGTCAAAGTGTTGTCGTTAACAAATTCACCTGCAATATCCCATATTTCCGACAAAAGCTTTTCACGGCTAAGGATTATCCCGCGGTTGTTAACAAAAATAAGAAGAAGTCTGTATTCAAGTGCCGACAAAAAAATCTCCCTGCCGTCTTTATGAACATTGCCCCGAACAGAATCAATTTTGACGTTGCCTGCGACAAAAACCGACTGAGCTTTTCCGCTCCTGCGAAGAACGCTCCGTATGCGTGACAGAAGCTCAAGCGGCCTGAACGGCTTGGGTATATAATCGTCCGCCCCTAAATCAAGCCCTGTAACGACGCTGATTTCATCGTTGGAAGCCGTTAAAAATATGCACGGAGTGCCTGACTTTTTTGTCAAAGTACAAAGGCTGTAACCGCTCCCGTCAGGCAGTGAAACGTCCAGCAGCACGAGGTCAAATCTCTCGCTTTCGAGTCTCTCCGTTGCCGAAACCTGTGTATCGGCAACGGAAACGGAATAGCCCTCCCCTAAAAGGAGAAGGCTAAGATTTTTGGAGATTCCTTTATCATCTTCAACGATAAGAATTTTATTCATGAGAATTCTCCTAAAGCTTAATTTGAAAAGTTCTGAACCGTTCTATAGCGTCGTACCACTCTTCAACGGATTTCCTTGACATTGATATTCTGTATTCATTTCCGTCGGTATCTTTAATCGTAAGGGTGCTGCTGAACATAACACTGACGTTTTTTTCGGAAGAATGCACATTTTGAGGCGTAAGCGAAAAACTGATTTTACTGCTTTTATATTCAATCAGTCCGAGACCGATTAGAAGCGGAGCCGTCTGATAAAAGAACACACGCTTGTCAGTCATGTAAAGCATGCCCTCCCAGCCGACGCCGAGCCTGTTTGTCAGATATTGGCACGACTTTTCTTTATATTTGATTTCGTTTTCGGGGTGCAAGAGGTCAGCACCGCATTTTACACAGACATCTTTGGAGTCAGCTTTAATCGGCTTGTTACAGATATGACATTTTGCTCTCGGTTTTGCCATACATTATCCCCTCCCTATTTTCTAAACAATGCCGTCAACTTAAGGTTTTTCTTGTTCCTTCCGCCGCCTTCGGCGGCGGAAGGAACAACGTAGAAGAGAGCCCCCAGCGGTCAAGGGGCGAAGCCCCTTGAAACCCCATATAGACTTAAGTTGACAGCATTGATTTTCTAAAACCTTCTGCTGCTGTTAATAACCGAGTTGAGAAGTTCCTCCCATTCGAGGCATCTCTTTTTAGGCATGATGAAAATATGCTCTCCTCCTGCCAACGTTTCTATTATCAGCCTATGCCCTTTCACAAAGCTCGATTCAACTCTCACAAGATGTATATCCTCGGGTCTTAAAGAAAACTTCACCTCATACCTGTCTTTATCAAAAAGACTGCCCCATACGCCCCATACAAGACTGTAGTTCGAAGCTTTAAAGAAGAACAGCCGCCTGTCTGTGAGATAAAGGTATCCTGTATTTTGAGAAAGATTTGACATGGGTTCGGAACACATACGTTTCTTTATCAGTATCTCACCCTCGGGATTTAAACGGTCAGTCAGGCATACTTTACAGTAACCGTCTCTGTTGGGTCTGCCCCATGTTTTACAAATATGACACTTTGGCATAGTTAACCTCCAAACATTGATACGCCTGTATAAATAACGACTATAACAAGAAGCGCAACGGTGTAAGGCGAAAGATAATAAGCCTTAATCTTTTCTTTTGTTGTGAGCGGAGACGGGAAGTCGTTCAGCGACAGCCTGTGCCTGTTTTTAGGCTGCAACTCAATTATCAGGAATACAATACCTGTTATCGCAACGGCAATTGTAACAAACATCATTAATTCCATTAACATTAACATAACCGCAGAATCTTCGCTGAACTGCCTGACAGCTTCGAAATCCCTGTTTTGAAGAGCTTCTAAGTAACCGTCGGGCAGTTTACGCATAATGAACGACATAACCGCTCCGAAAAGATTGTTAAAGAAGTGTATGAATATGCAGGGTATAATAGAACCCGTCTTCAATGCGACAAAACAGAGAACCATGCCGATACCCGCCGCATATAAAATCTGCGAATAGTTCATATGGAATAAACCGAAGAGAATACCGATATTAACGACCGCAAACCACTTTCCGTGCTTAACGGTATCGGTCAGCATCGCCCCCCTGAGAATGAGCTCCTCGAAAATTGGTGCAAGAAACGCTATTGAAACGAATACAGCTATATTACCGACAGGCCCGCTGTCGGAACTTGTCATGTCCTTGATACGGTCATTCAATTGAGGACTGTCTTTAAAAAGCGACAGAATAGCCGCGAGCACGCCGTACTGTATGAGATTTATAGCCACACCCGCCCCGAAAGCTATACACGCCCATTTAAGAACGAAGCCGAACGTCGCATTGGGCTTTCGGAACCATGTTTTCATCTTCTGTCCGCTCTCGGAGTTTCTCATCGAAATCAGTACGGGGAATACTATCAGAAACTGCAAACTGAAATAAACGATGTAATAAAACCCTTCGAGTTTTTGACTGTCCCAATGTTTTTCGTCACGAAGATAGCTGATAAGCGGCTCAATAAATATATTCCCGAAGAACATCATGAAAAAAAGCCATAGCATTACAATCACAGCATTTTGGCTTGCACATGACCTTAGTTTCCGCATTGCCGTTTCCTTGTCCTGTAAATTCTGCATAAATCCCCCTTAGTCTCCGAACGAGATACCGATTTCTCTGGCGGTTTGGATAAGCTGATTGTTTGTATCTACAAGTTTCGCTTTACCCGCTATGTCGGCAAGTTTGTTCGATATGATTTTTCCGCCCGAAATCGCAACCGTCCGTCCGAACTGACATCCAGCAATCAAGTCGGCGGCATGAACACCGAAATTTGTCGCAAGTATTCTGTCATAGGCAACAGGACTTCCGCCCCTAAGCATATGTCCCGGAACGCATACTCTAGACTCGTAACCCGTAATATTCTGTATCTGTGCGGCAATTCTCGAAGTTGCGGTTAACATTCCCGCTTCCGCACGTTTTGCGGCACGGTCTTTTTTCTTGAGTTTCGCCTCGTCGGTATCGAAAACGCCCTCGGCAACGGCGATAATAGAAAATGTCTTCCCCGATGTGCCTCTTTGAGTTATGGCACGGCATACCTTATTGATGTCATAAGGAATTTCAGGGATAAGGATTATATCCGCACCGCCCGCAATCCCCGCATAAAGCGTGAGCCAGCCTGCCTTGTTGCCCATAATTTCACATACGATTATACGGGAATGGCTTGCCGCCGTCGTGTGAAGCCTGTCGATTGCGTCCGTGGCAATATCGACAGCCGAATGAAAACCGAAGGTTACATCCGTACCGTAAATATCGTTGTCAATCGTTTTCGGGAGACCGATTACGTTAAGCCCCTCTTCCGAAAGAAGATGAGCTGTCTTATGAGTACCGTTGCCGCCGAGCGTAAGAAGACAGTCGAGTTTCTGCTTGCGGTAAGTCTCCTTCATGCTGTTAACTTTATCGACGTTGTCTTCTCCGATAACTTTCATCATCTTAAACGGCTGACGTTTTGTGCCGAGAATAGTCCCGCCGCGGGTAAGAATACCCGAGAACTGTTCGGGACTCATCTCCGTGCAGTAATTGTTAATCAGACCGTAATAACCGTTTGAGATGCCGACGATTTCAACATTATCCGCACCGAAACGCTCGTAACAGGCCTTGACGGCACCCCTGATTGTAGCGTTAAGCCCCGGACAGTCTCCGCCGCTCGTTAGAATACCTATACGTTTTTTCATAACTGAACTCCTTTACTTTAATGCTTCAAGCACTGAAAAATAATGCATTACACTGCCGAACAGTACGAACAAATGCCAGACAGAATGCCTGTAGGGCTGCTCTTTTTGCACATAGAACGCCGTTCCGATTGAATAAAATATTCCGCCGCCAAGCAGAAACACAATCGACAGCATCGACACACTGTTAACTAGCGGTTTTATTGCGAATATAATCCCCCAACCCATTATAAGGTAACAGACTGTCGAGATTTTAGAGAATTTTTTAAGATTGATTGACGAAAGAACAATACCGACAATAGCCGCCGCCCAAACGACGCCGAAAATCGTCCACCCGAGCCACCCTTTCATAACACAGAGCGTTATAGGCGTATATGTTCCCGCAATCAGCACAAAAATCATGTTGTGGTCGAGAATCTTAAAGACTTTCTTGGCTTTTTCATTGCTTATCGCATGATACAGCGTCGACATGAGATACAGCAGTATAAGTGAACTTCCGTAAATTGAAGACGCAACAACGCCCACTGTGTTAACGTTAACGGCGCATATCACGATAAGAACGACGCATCCCGCAACCGAAAGCAATGTTCCGATACCGTGAGTTACAGAATTGAAGATTTCTTCTTTGAGCCTGTATTTTCTGTATAAAAAGTTCATGCTCTCCCTGCCTTTCGGTTCATGGAACCCTCAAAATATTTATGAATTCTTTCAGGCGGCATGGGCTTTCCATAGAGATAGCCCTGTCCGTAATCACAGCCCGCATTTTTGAGAATCTCAGCCTGAGAAACGGTTTCGATACCCTCTGCGATAACCTTAATCCCCTTAGACTTCGCAATTCTTATGACTGCGGATACGATTTCAAACGCTACATTGTCGTTTTCTATATTGACGATAAACGATTGGTCCAGTTTCAGAAGCGTTATGGGTAGGAGCTGTATATAGCTGAGCGAAGAATAACCCGTCCCGAAGTCATCCATAGCGAGTTGAACACCGAGAGAACGCAATCCCTCCATTTGCAGAATTGCATAATCGACGTCGCTTAACGCGAGCGACTCTGTAAGTTCAATCTCAAGCCATTCCGCCTGCAGGCCCGAACTGGCAAGCGATTCAAAAACACGGTTCCTTAGGTCGCTCTTATAAAAATCGGATGACGAGAAGTTAACTGACATGACTATGTCGGGATAACCCATGCGTTTCCAAAGCATATTCTGTTTGCAAGCCTCGTTGAGCACAAAGTCGCTGATTCTGTCTATGAGCTGAGATCTTTCGGCAACAGGCACAAACAGTCCTGGCGAAACGACTGTGCCGTCAGGTTTAATCCAGCGAACCAACGCTTCAACGCCGACAATCGCCCCCGTACGCAAGTCGGATTTCGGCTGATAATAAAGCACGAGTTCTTTATTGTCGATAGCGTCCGCAAGCTCTTTTTCAAGTTCGGCGCCTCCGATAATCTCATCATGCATACGGTTTTCATAAGCCGTAACGGTATTACGGGCGTCACCTACGGATTTAAGCGCAAATTCGGCGTGCTCAAGCACGTCAAGGAAGCTGACGCCGTCGTCGGGCATCTTAGAATAGCCTGCCGAACACGTAAGAAGCTGACTTGAGAGCGAATCCTTTGCAAGACCCGCAAAGTCCTGCTGTATGGATTCTATAATTCTCTTAGGCAATCCGTCATCAATGTAATTCCTTACGACCACCGCAAAGTTATCGCCGCCTACTCTCGCAACGACCCCCCCGAGTCTTATATGCTTAAACAGCGATTCCGCAAAGTTTTTTAAAAGCTTATTGCCTTCGTAATATCCGCACGTGTCGTTGATAATATGGAACTTGTCAATATCAAGAACGATTACCCAATAAGTATATCCGAGTCTGGCACATCCCTCATACGTTTCCTGTCCGATTTTGAGGAGTTTGTTTCTGTTGGAAATACCGGTTATTTCATCAACAAAAGCGAGTTTTTCAATGAGACGGTCTTTCTCGCGTTCGCTGTTAATGTCAAGAAACGCACCGCCGATAATGTTGTCGTAAGACAAATAATGTTTAATCGCCCTGAAACGGTACGCATACCAACGGTATGCCCCGTCACGGGACTTAACACGCATTTCAATGCTGACAATCTCGTTGCTGTCATATTCAGGGTCGGTGAGTCTTCTGAAATAACCTTCATAAGTCGACCTGTCATTGGGATGTATCAAAAGACTGAATTCTTCAAATGAAAGCCTGTCGCTGTTAAGTCCGAGCATACTGACCGTTTCAGCTGAAGCCGTATACCCCGTCCCTGTCTGTCCCGTAAGGATTCCGATTTCTGCAAGAGCCATTGAGAGGTCGTAGCGGTTGTTAGCCTCAATAAGCTCATCCTGAATACGCTTAAGCTCAGTGTAGTTAAAACCCGAACTCATATATAACGTGCATTTTTTCCCCTGCTTAACACGCGACGTGCTCCATATAATGCTCTGAGTACATCCGTCTGCGTCCTTAAAAATATACTCGTCGTTTGCATTTTCTAAAAGGGGGGTTATTTCATCGGCGGTGAAATATTTAACATTAAATATATTGCCGATAACCTGTCTCGGGTCAATATCATCTCTGCTGACGCCAAGCAAATCACGCATTTTCTTATTAAGATACACAAGCGAGTAGTCATCGGTCCAAAGAACAGTCTCGGTTTTAAGATTTTCCGCTATATTTGCAATGTCTTTAATATCAATATAACTGGTGCGTTTCATAAAAGAAATGCACGCCATAACAGCAAAGGTTATGGCAGAAAAGCCCGTAACGGACAGGAGTATTCTAATCGGCATGTTAATTATTCTTTCAGAATCACGCAGCTGCAGTAAAATTGCCGCAGTTGCAAGCGTCATTAAAATCGCCAGCAGAATCGTCAGCATTCTTCTCAAAACACCACACCACCTTTAGTCAGTTCCTTAGGAACTGTACAAAAACAACTTAAACGTTTGCCTTACCTTTTTGTTGTTATGCGTTGTCGTAAATCCTCGTTTTGCGTCAGCAAAACTGCGGTTTTCTCCTAGCATAACAACAAAAATTCTGTGGCACACTTGTTTAACTTATTTTTGCACAGTTCCTTAATTATGCTCTGTTTTTATACTTATATATAATTATACCAAATTTTAACCCGAATGTCAACTGTTCTTGCGTTGAATTTTAGAGCTAAATTTCATTTTCGGGGATATGGGATACTGTTGAATCCCCAACAGAATGAATTTGGTATCATTTAATCCTGAATCCGTGAAGTTTAAAGTTCTTGACGAAGAATAATACTATTTTCTGATAAAAATATAGACTAAAATTGCTAAGGATATTTTTCGTCTGCCTAGGATGACGGCGCAGACAGGCTGTCGCCTGTCAAGAAGAAAGACAACGGCAGGCGGAAAATAGACCGCAAATTGTCTATATTTTTATTGGAGAATAGTATAAGGCGGGCGGAGCCTCGCTTCTCGGGGACTTCGTCCCCGAACCCCTCCCCGATTTTTTGTGCAAAACAACAAAAAGCATCAAGACAACTGAATAGTTACACAAATTTAGATAAACCCCCTTGAAATTTGTCACAAAATAGTATATAATGATATTAGTATATATTTGCAGATTACCGGTAGAAAGAGGTCTCATAAAAAATGGGGAAAATTCTTGTAACAGGCGGTATGGGCTTTATCGGAAGTCACACCTGTGTTGTTCTGCTTGAAAAAGGGCATGACATTGTTATTGCGGACAACCTCAGCAACTCTAAAATTGAAACTGCTGAAAAAATAGAAACAATTACAGGCAAAAAAATCAGGGTTTATATCACCGATATAAACGATGCCGAGGGAATGCGGACAATTTTTCGTGAGAACGAGATTGAAGCCGCAGTACATTTTGCAGGATATAAGGCCGTCGGCGAGTCTGTTGAAAAGCCTCTGGATTATTATTCAAACAATATCGGCGGTACGCTTATGCTGCTCAAAGTTATGCAGGAATTCGGATGTAAGAAGATAGTGTTCTCCTCTTCGGCAACGGTCTACGGAATTGTTAACAAGCCGCCGTATACCGAGGATATGCCGACCTCGGCGACAAATCCTTACGGTTATACGAAAGTTATGATTGAGCAGATACTCCGTGACGTATGCGTCTCTGACAGCGGTTTTTCGGCTGTTGCACTCCGTTATTTTAACCCAATCGGTGCGCACCGCAGCGGGCTTATCGGCGAGAATCCTAACGGAATTCCTAACAATCTCGTGCCGTATATTGCAAGGGTTGCAGGCGGAACTCTTGAATGTCTAGGAGTTTTCGGCGATGATTACGACACGCCTGACGGCACGGGTGTGCGTGATTATATCCATGTTACAGATTTATCTGTAGGCCATGCCTGTGCATTGGATTATTCGAGCAGACACAAGGGTTTTAAGGCAGTTAATCTCGGAACAGGCAACGGGCTGAGCGTTCTTGATGTGATTAAGGCATATGAGAGAACATGCGGCAAGCCTATTCCTTATACGGTTAAAGAAAGGCGGGCGGGTGATATTGCATCATCCTACGCCGACGCAAGTCTTGCGAAGAAAATTTTCGGATGGACAGCCGACCTGACTGTTGACGATATGTGTCGGGACAGTTGGAATTTTACGGTAACCTGAATCCGTGAAGTTGTAACTATTCAGTATATTGCATAATGCACAAAAAATATTTTTTATCAACTGCAATCAACACCGAAAATACGAGGTTGCGGGGACTCTGTCCCGAAATCCCTTTCCGATTTTTGTGCAAAACAACGAAAATCATTAAAACAACTGAATAGTTACGTGAAGTTTAAAGTTCTTGACGAAGAATAAGGAGGGAGGAGTTGCGAGGCGAAGCCTCGCTTCTCGGGGACTTCGTCCCCGAACCCCTATTATTTTCTTTTTCACCCTCTAGGTATAAAAATCAAGAGCAAAAACAATTCCAAAGCATCGTATTTAAGCCGTTTTTTCGCCATTTTATAAAACGCACTCTACGGATTAAGGTTTAAATCTAAAGCATCGTGTTGTACATATTGAATACGGGGAGAATAATCGCAATAACTATCGGGATTACAATTGCCGCCATAAGAATAATCATGAGCGGCTCAAGCATTGCTACGAAACTTGCTATAGAGGTATTTGTTTCATCGTCGAAATAATCCGCCGCCTGTGCGAACATTTCGTCAAGAGTGCCTGATTCCTCTCCGAGTTTAGACAGATAAACAATCATTGACGGAAATACGGCAATCCGCTCGAGTTCTCCGCTTAGTTCTCTGCCCCTTGTAACGCCTTCCTCCACGGTATAAAGCTGCTTTTCAACATACTTGTTGGATATGGAGCGCGCTGTGACGTTGATACCTTTTGTTATGGAAACTCCTGCCGAAACAAATGCTGAAAGCGAACGGGAAAATCTCGACGCATAGACTCTCAGCATGAGTTTTTTCAGGACGGGTATGCGGATTTTGAGTTCGTCAAACTTTATTCCGCCCTTTTCTGTTGATTTCCACAGATAGAATGCTATTGCTACCGTAAGAATTATTACCGCAATGATATACCATCGGTGTACGACAAAATTACTCATGCCAATCAATGCCAGCGTGAACTTGGGTAGTTCTGCGTTGTTGCTTTCATAGAGTTTTGCAAACTGCGGGATAACGAAAGCCATCATGAGTATTACAATTCCGCATGCTAGCGTACCGAGAATACACGGGTAAATCATAGCAGTTTTAATCCTGGAGTTAAGCTTATAACTTTGAGTAAACGTGACGCTTGCACGCTGAAGGCAGGCATCAAGCGTACCCGAGGCTTCTCCTGTTTCAATCATACTGTGGAAGAATTGCGGGAAATTGTCATTATATGTTGAAAACGCAGCCGAAAGAGATACGCCCTGCAATACTTGCCTGTATACGTCTTCAACGATTTTACGGAGGTTTCTGTTGTCAAGTTCAGTGCTGAGAATACCGAGAATTCGGGAAATTGGGATGCCTGCTTTAATCATTGATGACATTTGGATACAGAATCCTGCCAAAACTTTCGGTTTTACTCTTTTTCGTGAAACAGTTTCGTTTTTCTCGTTAACAAGTGAGATTTTAGTAGCATAAAATCCGCCCTGTTTAAGCATTGTTACAACGCTGTTTTCATCAGGTGCAATATAGTCTCCCGAAATGCTTTCACCTTTTGACGAAACGGCGTCATACTTGTATTTAGGCAAAATCCCTCACCAACCTCTCAAAATTGTTACAGTACATGTGTTATGGCTATTACTTCTTCAAGCGACGTTGTACCGCTGTTCAGCAATGCCAGCGCCGAGTCGCGGAGCGTAATCATACCTGAATTCACAGCGTGTTTTCGGATATCGCCCAATGATGCACTAGCGTGTATCATATCACGGAGCGTCTGATCGATTTCTAAAATTTCATAGATGGCAATACGGCCTTTATACCCTGTTTCATTGCACTGGCTGCATCCTGCACCGATATAGAATTCGCTGCCTGCTGCTGTTTCAGGGTCAATTGACGCTAAGTCGAGCTGTACAGTGCTTGGAATATATTTCTGTTTACAAAACGGGCATATTTTTCTGACAAGACGCTGTGCGACAAGTCCGGACAGCGCCGCCGCTATCATGTAAGCGGGAATGCCCATGTCCATTAGACGGTAAATCGTCGAGACGGTGTCATTCGTGTGAATTGTCGAAAGAACAAGGTGACCGGTTATAGCCGCGCGGATTGCTATTTCAACTGTGTCGGGGTCGCGGATTTCACCGACCATAATTACATCGGGGTCCTGTCTGAGCAGCGCGCGCAAACCTGAAGAAAAACTGATGCCTGCACGGGGATTAACCTGAATTTGGTTAATGCCTTCGAGCATATATTCAATCGGGTCTTCAATAGTTGTGATATTGTCACGGACGCTGTTCATTTCGGCCAGCATCGTGTAGAGCGTAGTCGACTTACCGCTTCCCGTAGGGCCTGTGATTAGGATTATACCGTTCGGCGACATAAGCATGCTGTCGAATTTGGTGATGTTTTCCTTTGACAGACCGAGTCTTTCTTTAGGAACAAGGAAACTGCTTCTGTCCAAAAGACGCATAACGACTTTTTCGCCGAAAGCGGTCGGAACAATAGATACACGCACGTCTACGGTGCGTCCGCCGACGGTCATGTTAAAACGTCCGTCCTGCGGGGCTCGGTGTTCGGCGATATTAAGGTTGGCGAGGATTTTAATTCTTGCTATGATAGCATTTATTGCCGCCAGCGGCACTTCTAGAGCGGTTGAAAGTATGCCGTCAACCCTCATGCGTATGCGGACATTGGAAGCGAAAGGCTCGATATGTATATCGGAAGCTCCTGCATTCACAGCCTGTTCGACGAGTGCATTAACAAGGCGGACAACGGGGGCGGTTATTATGTCGCTCTCGTTTTCGCCGACCGTTGCGGCAACCTCTTCGAGATTTATTTCTTTTCGGAAGTCCGACAGGGCTCTTTGAGCGTGTTCGGTTCCGTAAAGTCTGTCAATAAAATCGAGGATGCTGCGTCCGCCTGCAAGAAGCGGCTGGACTTCCATACGTGCCGTTGCTCTTGCTGCGTCAATTGCACGGAAATCCTTAGGGTCTTCAATTGCTACATAAAGCTTGCCGTCTACTATTTTCACAGGTGCAAGAACGTTCGCACGCGCAAGTTCAACGGGAATAATCTTAGCGAGTGTATAGTTAGTTTCGGCTCTGCTTAGGTCGATATACGAAACATTATGCTGGTTTTCGAGAACACGCATAAGTTCTTTTTGTGTTATATAACCTTTTTCGATAATTATATCGCCCAGCCGCCTATCGGTGGAAGCTTGAATTGCAAGGCATTCATCTGCCATTTCCTGCGTAATGAACCCAGCATTGACAAGGCTCTCGCCCAGCATTTGTTTTTTAGCCAAAAAATACACATCCATTCATGTCGGCGTACAGTGCGTTGCACGGTGTACAGATTATTAAATTCAAATGAAAACGGTAATATAAATTTGTTGTGATTAAATTATATCACATTTTTTGTCGAATGTCAATAATAATATTAACTAAATATAGAGGGAAATAATTAAGCGTATTTCTCAAAAACGGCAGTCCTAATATCGACTGCCGTTTTAGGAAGTGTTACCTTGAGACGGGAACAGGAGTCTGTCTTGTTTGAACAAGAACGGTTCCACAGCCTGTAAACTCATTGACAAGACCCTCTCCTGTCGTAAAGCCGAATGTTCCCGAAGCAACTTTGATGTTGTAGTTAAGTGTGCTGCTCCATGCAACAACGTGGATATTGTCTACCGTGAGAGGATATGAGCCGTCAAGATTAATCTCAATCATATCGCCGTAGCTGTTGATGAGCATACTTCCCTGACCTTTTGTTTCCATAACAAACAGTCCGCCCGTCCCCCCAAAAAAAGCTTTTCCGACAGACTGGCGTTTCATTTCGTACGCAACGCCAGAATCACAGGCTAAAAAAGCGCGGTCGTTGATTCTCCACTGCTGAGGTCCGATTTTGAGTTCACGGATTGAACCTATTGAGGCAGGGGCGATTGCAAGTTTTGCGCCGTGACTCATCCCTGTTGCGTGGGTGATGAACATACTTTCGCCGCTGACCATAGAACGTCCGATTGCACTTAAAAGTCCTCCTCCGTTGCTGTTCATTTTGCCCTCAAGCTTAACTCCGCCGCTGTGATAAACCATTGAACCCCGTTCGATTCTTACGGTTTCACCCATTGCAAGGGTGATTTCAACGAGGGGGAATGCCGTGCTTTGAGTCATTACATAAACCATATTTTAAACCTCCTAATTAAATTAATGCCGACAACTTATACTATACTCCTTGATTAAAAACTTGTAAAAATTTGTAACTAGTTTTGCACAAAAATCAGGAAGGGGTTTCGGGGACGCCGTCCCCGCCCCCCCTTTATTTTCTTCTTCACCCTCCAGGTGTAAAAACCAAGAGAGAAAACAGCTCTAAAACATCGTATCTAAGCCGTTTTTCTGTCCTCTAATAAAATGAACTCTACGGATTGAGGGATGTTTTTCGTCTGCCTAGGATGACGATACAGACAGGCTGTCGCCTGTCGAAGAGGAAGACAACCGTTGTCGCTGACAGTAGACCGCAAAGATGCCATGATAGGTTTCAGGACAGGTCTATTTATGATATTTGCCGCCTGTGGAAATCTGAAATGCTCTGTAGACCTGTTCGAGAAGCATGACCCTTGCGAGCTGATGCGGAAAAGTCATCTTTGACATAGACAGCTTTAGATTAGCCGCCGCCTTTATCTCCTCGGAGAGCCCGTGAGAGCTGCCTATAATAAACGTCACACAACTCTGACCGTCAGTTCCGATTGCATCGATTTTTCCTGAAAGTTCCTCGCTTGTCATTTGTTTCCCCTCAATGCACAGAGGTATCACGTAACCCTTTGCGTGCTTTTTTATATCTGCGGTTTCTTTTAATAGGGCTGCGGAAATTTCTTTCTGTGAGGGATTTTGCGGCAAACGAGCCTCGTCAAGCTCATGCAGTTCAAACGCACAGTAATGCGAGAGCCGTTTTATATACTCATTGCAGGCACTGCGGAGATATTCTTCTTTTAGCCTGCCGACAACGATAAGATTAACCTGTAACATTATGACATCTGTTGTTTAAAGAAAACTGCCGGCGGTTGGGGAGGTGCGTCTGAAGTCGTCTGAACATAAGCATAGTATGACAGTATCAAAGAAGCGTCGCTTGCATCAACGCTTCCGTCGCCGCTAACGTCTGCGAGAGCTGTCTGTTCGTCGGTAAGACCCGAATCCTGTCCGATTGAAGATAGGGCATAAGCAGTTAAAACAGCGGAAGCGTCGGAAGCGTCGACTGAACCGTCACAGTTAACGTCGCCGAGAGCGGCCTTACTGCCGAGAGAGATGAATATGAAGCCGTTATCGGTCGCATATGATTCTGCAGGCGTGCCGTCATATCCTGAAATAACAAAATCACGGGCAGCCTCTAAAAGTCCCGTTTCAGTGTTTAAAACGTATCCCACCGCCAAATCGCCTATTAGCACAACATTTTCAGACAGCGTCATATCTTTAAGGCTGACGCACTGCACGAAAGCTCTTTCACCTATTATCCAAAGTCCGTCTGGCAGCGAAACCTTTTCAAGACTTAGACAGTATCCGAAAGCCTCTTTCGCAATTACGGCAACTTCATTGCCGATTGATATTTCAGTAAGCCCCGTACACATCCAAAATGCCGCAGGCCCGACAGAACGGGTTTTGTCAGGCAAAGTAATATCCGTTAAATTTTCACAGAAAGCAAACATATAATCGCTGATGTAACGCAAAGTATCAGGCAGCAAGACCTTTTTCAGGCTCAGGCAGCTATTGAATGCGGAAGTTCCGACAGCGGTAACCGCTGTCTTTGAAAGGTCAATTTCTGTCAGTGCAGAACAGGTCGCAAACGCACCGAATCCAATTTCCGTCAGAGAGGCTGGAAAAGCAACAGACTTAACAGAAGTATTGCCGTCGGCAAAAGCACGTGTGCCGATTGCCGTGACAGGCAGACCGTCTATTGTTTCGGGAATAACGACGTCCAAATTTTTACCGGCATATTTAGTGATAATGACGGATTTTCCTTCCGAATTCACACTGTATTCAAAGTCTTCGGAAACCGCTGCCGCAGAAACGGATTTTATGCTGAAGTTGTTGCCGTTACTGTTCACGCTGTACCCAACCGTACCGATTATCGCCAAAGAAAGCGTAAGTGCCGCTGCTTTTTTAAACATATTTTTCATAATGACCTCCTTAATAAACTGATTAAGTTTATTATACCATATATCATGATTTTTGTCCATACTATTTATTTTGAAAATTCATTCAAAAAGGCAACACATATACTGGAAACATATTCCGCCCTTGCAAACATTTTTATTACATTTTT